>Ga0208425_1000302_pt1 | contig 17357 bp, 17 predicted proteins | sample DEB08_DNA_4_FD_185496 | JGI IMG/M metagenome (GOLD analysis project Ga0208425, IMG submission 185496) | Aqueous microbial communities from the Delaware River and Bay under freshwater to marine salinity gradient to study organic matter... | ecosystem: Environmental > Aquatic > Marine > Coastal ...
CTTAATTGTAGAAACCTACAATCCCGCCAACGGTGTGATGGGGTTGGAATATTCTAACGAAACTTGGAACGGCCAGTTTGTTCAAGGGCAATATTGTCAGAGCAAAGGTCTTATTGAAGATCAGAATACATCGTCTGTTGTTTTTACAGATGGAAGATACGGAGGGGATAGTTACCCACAATGGAAGCACGCTGGAATGTTAAGCACTAGTGCTATGAAAGTTATGGGACCAATTCTGGACGCTGCAAGCAGCACGGGTTTCCAGTATTGCCGCATTCTGGATCTTCAGGCAGGGGGTACGGGAAGGAATCAAGACTCACAAGATGTGAATACAAGCGTCCCTTATGCTTCGGGATCTACTGAAACCGCACAAGATTGGCACGATGCCGTCGCCATCTCCGGCTATTGGGGGCGCAACCTTCTTTATGAACCTCAGTGGAGCGATAACGGTGCTTCTGCTAACTTGCTTTGTAAGCTATACTTCTCCGTAAATACGGTGAATATGTATGCCAACTCTGGATTGGACGGGATTTGGGCAGAAATGAGAACCGAACTTGATTTCAACAGGGACGATAATCCCGACTGCTGGGAAAAAAACCGCAGTCAGTTTGCGACTCGTAACTGGGACGAAGTTCTTTGTTACGAAGGAAACCATCATATGGTTTGGGGTACGCCCTCTAACCAAGCCCCACGGCTCGCACAAATAATGCTGGGCAACTACAGTTCCGTAGAGTTCTGTCAAATGCACAGTGACTCACTAAAGTTACATAATGAACTTTTTGGACCCTCACAAGGTACAGGTGGAGCATATATGCACTTTGTAGCAGCAACAAATCCAGCCCTAGGAAGTCGTGGAGTTCCTGCCACAGACACTCCAAGCTTTATTGGGCATTGGGGGTATTTAGATGCAGCTTCTGCCATAAAGGATGCGGATACTGACCGTTGGTATAACGGTAGAGATTATAATGAATTCAATTGGTATAACTCTATGAGGGACTTTCACGGATTTAATCGCAAAAGATCTCCTTAAATTATTCATTCAAGACCGCGCAGCCCATATATATTACATGGCTGAAATGAATAAGAAGGGGCGATGCTGGAAGGGTTACAAGCCCAAGCCGGGATCAACAGCATACTCCAAGGGATCCTGCATTCCAGAAGAAAACTCTGTGGAACAAGCAGAGTCCGATGATTTTGGAAGTAAACCCATTGTGGGAAATCCAGTTCGCCCTCAAGGAAATCACCTTACGCGAATTAAAAAGAAAAAAGTAAACGAAAGTCCAGACCCACGAAGTAGGTTGGGTAAAATACAGCATGATCAAGGTACTGCTTGGGTAAGGAGGATTAGAAATGATCAACAAAAGGCTAAAGCCAACAATACCCAGGGACAGAACAACAATACCCAGGGACAGAACAACAATCCCCAGGGACAGAATGATCAACAACAGGCTAAACCCGAAAATACCAACGGAAAGAAGAAAGTAGAAGAGGTTAAGGTAACTCCCACTCCCGCTCAAAGAATGAATGACCCAGAAGCACGGGCAAACGACAGGGGGAATAGAGCAGCAGCCCTTCGTGGCAAGCTATCCGCAAGAATCCAGTCTAGAAAGAACTATCCAAAGGGTTCCCCTTTGCACACAGGCGGAAATTCAGAAGTGGACGCGGGAAGAATGTCGAATCTAAACAAGATCCAATGATTAGACCCCTCACCGAAGAGCGAAAGCAAAAGATGCCCAAGATGAAAATGGGCGTTCATAAGAGCCGTTCTGGGGGTCTCACCAAGAAAGGTGTTGAAGCCTATCGTCGTGAGAACCCAGGTTCTAAACTCAAGACTGCTGTTACCAAAGACCCCTCCAAACTCAAGAAAGGTTCCAAAGCAGCCAAGCGTCGTGCCTCCTTTTGCCGAAGAATGTCAGGTATGAAGAAGAAGCTCACGAGCAAGAAAACAGCCAACGATCCAGATAGCCGTATCAACAAATCCCTTCGGAAGTGGCACTGCTAACCTAGATACGGTATGGCGAAGCGAGACCGATTCAAGGGAACAAGATCAAAAGAAAATATTGATAAGTACCTGTCACCTCAAAGTGATACTTTTCGGATGTATGATATGGATAACCCGGATATTGGGTTTTTCAATCGCATTGATAGTGAGCTTATCCGTCTAGCAGGGTCTCCTGTCCTCGTTTACCGATACACAGGAACAGACAACTATGACGATGTTCTTGATGAGGATACATTAAAGGTATACGATCCTAATCCAGCTATTTGCGATGCTCACTACGACCCCCGTATGTTTGAGGAACCGCTCGCGCAGTTTGGCATTGAGATGACTCAGGATGCAGTCTTCACATTTAATAAAGATGATTGCTATCATCAGCTAGGAAGAGAGATTAAAACTGGGGATATAGTGTTTACTAAGTTCCAAAACACTTTATTTGAGGTTCACGAAGTACAAGAGGACTCCTTTGAAGCATATGGAGTCTACCACCTTATAGCCTCCACCAGAGTTCTAAGGGGTCATGAGAAACTCCTGAATGTTTTGGGTCTAAATAAGTTTTTTGAGGATGACGAAAGGCATAAATAAAGTGCCTTGAATATACTTCGTAGGATAATAATGAGCATTCGTAAAAGACTTACAAAATCAGTAACATTTCCAAACCGTCTAAAAGGTTTTTACGATGATGGTAGGATTCCGTTTCAATTTCTAACTATGGCTAATGAAGAATTAGTTAATGATAGTAATGTTTCTAGTTTGATTCTAGACGAGTCAAATGGCTGGCTAACTGGAAACTTCATGAAATGGAAATCAGTATTAATCGGCGCGAGAATTTCAAATGGATACGATTTTTCTAACGCTGATATTGCTTATGCCTTTGCCCAAAACAACAATCTACCTTTTAAGATGCATAACCTTGCTTGGTTGCGGACAGACAAAGTTCCAAAAGATTACCCAGTATTCGATATTCCATCTAGAGTTGCCGCGTTTGAGTCTCATGCTACCACAATGCTTTCTAGGTTTCCGAATGTCAGATGGATTGATGTTTGGAACGAAATACTTGACCCAACGATTAATGGTCCTGAGGACTTAACTGGCGATCCAGAAGATTATATTGCTTCCGATGGAGACTGGCCTGTGTTCTCCATATCAGAATTAGCGAGTAATCACGCTTATGTTCGCGCTCTGCTTCCCGCCGATTGTGAAATTTGTTTTAATGATTTTAGATTGGTTGGGCGCGAGAAGGGAGTTGCTGCGATTGAAGTTGTTCAGGCTTTAAATAATGCTGGAGCCACGATTGATGTCATCGCAGAGCAAGCGCACATAAATACAGCTGGGAACATTTTTACTCCAACTGCGGCGGATTTGGAAGCATTTATCCTCTCTGCCCATGCGATAGGATGTAAGGTTGCTTTCTCAGAGTTCGATATTTCAATTGAGAACTTCGGCACGGTTGGTGCTTCACTCCAAGAACAATATGACCTAGCTCTAGAGTACATCGAAGTTTTGTACACGCACAGAGAAAAAATTTCTCACATTGCTTTTTGGGGAAATAGTGATAGTTACACTTGGTTGCACGAAAGGAATGGATCGAATATCTCTACCGAATATCCTTTACCTTGGGGAGCTACTCCCGATATGGAAAGAAAGCCGTTTTACAATGCCATTTTTAATTATCTGAGAACACAATCTTAGCCGTAATATTATGCACATGAACAATTTTAAATCTTTACTTATTTTGGTAACTCCTCAACATATTACACTGTAACATAATATACCTTATGAGTGAACAAGTAGAACTAAAAAATGAAGGAGTGGTTTCGATTATAGGAGACTTTGCGTTTCCTCATAGTCTAGATGAGCTTATTTCTAGTAGGGCAGAATCCGCTATCCGAAGATTACTATATTGCATAAAAAGTAAAAAACCAAAAAAGATTCTTTTGTGTCCCACCCCAGGAGTAATCATGAACTGTTTACCTTTTATTCTTTTGAACTCAAAGGTAACTATGGTCCTCCCCACGCAAGACTACATAAAAACCTTCTCTGAGATGGACCAGGACATACTCTCAGCCGCGCTTAAAAAGTGCGAGCATATTGTTGTGGTAAGTTCAGACGAGGAAACCAAGCCAACTAATTATTTAAGTATGCTTAAAAAAACATTTGAGTACATGATGGAAGTATCAGACTGGACCTTGTTCGCTCACTGTGATGAAGTTAGTAGTGAGACAGAGAGGCTCATGAGTGAAATTGGATATATAGAAATCCCAACTTTACGAATAAACCTTACCGTACCTATTATCCATGCACTACCCTAAAAACTTCCCAAACTTCTGTACAAAGGCTTCTCTATTTTCTTTCCAGCCGTCGCTCAAAATACCATCCCCCATAGACTGGTGAACAGCTAAGATAGGCACTGCAAAATTCTTGAGTTTCAGCATATCTGCTTGGAATGTTAAGTAGATATCATAAAAGTCCCAATCTCCAGTAAAGTATTTCGGTTTACTTACATTTAGGCTATCCAAAGTTTTTTTAGTTGTGGCTAGGAAAACACCGTCTAGAACTTGGCACTGCCCGAAGTTTCCGTAGTAAGTAGGATGCATCTCAAAAATACTATTCCCGTGAAGTATCATACCACGAAGGTTAGTTTTGTCCAGATGATTTGGGTTCATTTCCTTCAAGCCATCCCACCAAACTGCGGAACCTCTTAGTCTTCGGCATCCTGCCAATCCGATAAATCCAGTGTCCTCGCCTGAAAATACGGTTTCCATAATCTCTACAATGGATTCCGCGCTGCTTAAAATCTTCAGATCATCGTGCGCGAAAATGCAAATCGTGGAATCATCCATGCTGGACACCATTTCCTTGGCCTGTTCAAACACATTGAACATAGACTCTGCTCCAACAATATTATTCACTTTTGCAGAAAGTTGTGTGAAAATATCGCCCCTTTCAGACTTTAACCATTGGTCTTTCTCAGGCTCCCCTTTTACCGGGACAAAAACTTGATAAGGCTCAGTATATAACATATATGACTCCAGATGAAATTAGGAACGAATTAAAGAGGTGTTCGGAGGATCCGGTTTACTTCATTCGTTCGTATGTTTACATCACTCACCCAGTTAAAGGTCGTATTTCCTTCAATTTATACAAATTTCAGGAAAGACTTTTGAGGGAGATTATGGCGAACCGATTCTCTATCACTCGGAAGTTTCGTCAAGCTGGAATCACGACCATTTGTGCTGCTTATTCTTTATGGTACGCCATATTCAAGAAGAATAAGAATATCGTTGTAGTTTCCATTGGAGAGCGGGAGTCCACAGATTTCTTGGATAGAGCCAAGGAAATGTACCATGATTTACCTAAATGGCTTAAACCAAAGGCAATAAAAGAAAATCAACATACCCTTAAACTATCCACAGGTAGTGTGATTAAATCACAGCCAGCGGGTGCGGGTAGAGGGCAACCAGTATCAATTTTGATTGTTGATGAAGCCGCCTTCATTGATGGGATGGAGGATTATTGGAAAGCAGTTTACCCCACTGTATCGACAGGCGGCGAGGTTGTAATGATCTCTACTGTAAATGGTATGGGTAACCTGTATTATGACTTGTATAGGAAAGCAGAACTTAAACAAAATGAGTTCCACATTATACGAATCCACTGGAATGAACATCCAGATTACAATGAGAAGTGGGCTAAGACCACAAAAGCTAACCTGGGCGAGAAAGGTTGGCTGCAAGAAGTGGAAGGGGAGTTCTTAGGAACTGGTGACACCTTTATTAAGTCTGATGTTTTACGGGAGATAAGAGATCACACTAGCAAGGAGTATTACGAGAAATATTATCGTATGATGAGGGTGTGGCAAGATCCTGAACCCTATGCTCAGTATATGATTACAGCGGATGCTTCCTACGGGCGAGGGCGAGATCACTCTGCATTTCATGTTATAAACTTGTACACGGGAGAGCAATGCGCCGAGTTTTATAGTAATACGGTAAGTCTTCCAGATTTTGCTAAATATATTGCCCAAGAGGGGAATAGATACAACTTAGCATTTGTCGCCCCAGAACGAAATGTGTTGGGGTTGGAGCTTATTCGTGCATTATTTGAAGACCATGAGTATGACAATATGTGGTTAGATGAAAAAGGTGAGTTTGGCTTTCTAGTAAACAATAAAAATAAAGAAACCATCCTTACTTATTTGCAGGAGAAGCTCGCAAATTCAAAACTAAAAATCAACTCCAAAAGAACTTTCGATGAGCTTTCTACTTTTATTATATCCAACAGCGGTAAACTAGAAGCAGAAAAAGGTTACAACGATGACCTAGTAATGAGCTTGGCATTAGCCGCTTTTTTGATGGAAGATATTCAAGACTCATTACCTGATATGGAAAGACTAGATAAAAAGAGAGAATGGACGCTTATGGGGCCGACTACCGCAAATCCCAATAAAGACTTAATGAAAGAGTATCTCAAATGGATTTAAACAATAAAGATAACTTACAGGAATCCTTTACGGAGTTCCCCCCAACTCGATCAATGCAAGGTGCGCCTCCCCCTGGAAGGTTTACTGCTTGGTTTCGCAAGAAGTTTGGAAGGAAGGATAGACTACAAGGACCAGGAAGACCTCCACTTCCTAGTCTAAGGGGCGATGCGGCGACACACGAAACCCCTACCGCTAGTGATACTGGCGCGGGAATGGGAGTCAGCAAGAAATACAATACCCTACCACAACTTGAATATCACAGAAAGCGTAGGTATCGAGATTACGAGCAGATGGAGGAGTTTCCTGAAATTGGTGCTTCCTTGGATATTTACGCAGATGATTGCACTCAAGAGCATCTTGGAGGCAGCTTATTCAAAATTGACGCGCCTGACGATATCGTAAAGGTAATGGTCGAAGATTTGTTTGAAAGCTGTGAGCTAGAGACATTTATTTGGGATATTTCAAGAAATGTCGTGAAGTACGGCGAGTGTTTTATAGAAAATATCGTAGACATAAACAACGAGGATGCAGGGATTCAAAGAATCAAAATCCTCAACCCTAACTATGTTTACCGCAAGGAAGACAAATATGGTTACCTAAAAGGGTTTGTCCAAGAGGTTCCTTCTGCAAAAGAAGGAGGCATGATGGATTCAGCTAATGTAGGTGTAGCAAACCCGGAAAACAAAATTGATCTAGATCCTAATCAAATTGTCCACTTCCGCCTGTTTACTTCTGACGCAAACTACTATCCGTATGGAAAGTCGATCCTTGCACCCGCTGTACGGTCATGGAAGTCTTTGAGAATGCTAGAGGATGCTATGCTTATATACAGATTGCATCGCGCTCCTGAACGCCGAGTATTTTACTTTGAGACAGGTAATATGCCTTCCAGTAAGGTTGAGGCGTTTATCGAAAGACAAAAAGCAAAGTTCAAGAAAGAAGACTACTTTAGTCAGTCTTACAATCAGCCAGATTCTAAGTTCAACGCCACAGCACCAGACGAGGATTTTTATGTTCCCGTAAGGAATGGTAAAGGAGGAAAAATTGATGTTCTTCCTGGAGCGCAGAACCTAAGCGAGATTGATGATGTTAGGTACTTTAGGGATAAAGTTTTGGCGGCTATGAAGATTCCAAAGGACTTCATTGTTGAAAAAGATAAATCCCCAGAAAGAAAGGCAAACCTAAGCCAACTAGACATGAAGTTTGCGAAAGCAATTATTCGTGTTCAAAGGGATATTGAGACAAGCCTCAATGTTCTTGTCCGCCGTCACTTGGACCTAAAAGGAGTTCCGACATCAATCTATCGTTCTGTAAAGGTAACCTTGGCTCCTCCCTCAGACCTGTCAGAGAAGCGTAGACTGGAACTCGATGAGCAAAAGATTCGCACCGTGCAGTCATTGAAAGCTTTAGAGTTGTTCCCGGATACCTGGATTTATGAAAACTACTTCGATTTGACCGAAGGGAATATTGAAGAAGTTCAAACTCAGATGGAAGAGCAGATGGCAAAGAAGATGGAAAAAGAACAGCAGATGCAGCCTCCTGGCCCAGAAGCCCCTGTTCCAAACCAAGAACCCGTAGAAATGCCGCCTGACGGGACTCCTTCTTCGGAACCAGCGGCTAAATAGTTCTAAACCTCTTTTCTACAAATTCTATATACAATACACACCATTATGGATTTCAACGATATTTTTGTTTCCCGCGATAAGAGCTTCGTATCATTAAATGAAGCAGCAGACTATTTGGGTCGTAGACTCAGAGAAAATCTTGTCATTTTCAATATAGATGATTCAAAATCGGAGGTTTCATTTATTTCCGAAAAAAATCATATAATCGAATGCACATATGACTATGAAAAAGGTAAACTAATTTTAGAAAACTTCATGGTTACAGAGATTGATGATCTTTACTCTGACGAAAAAATTGATGAGATGGCATCTAACAAGGTCTCTGAGTTTGTTCGATCCCTTCACGAAAGTAAATACGACCGTGCGGAGGACTCCTTCCAATCTTTAATGGAAACCTTTTCCTCACGGGGCCGAATTGATGAGACTCGCCGCAAACTAGAAAAGAAACTAGCACGGTTTGGTGAAACTTATAATATCGTCGAAACCAAAACTTGGGATAAGTTCAAAGAGGCACTTCCAATCTTTGAGAAGTTTGTAGCAGAAAAATCAGAGAGTTTGTTTGAAAATAATAAAATAATGGAAGGCTTGCGCCTTCTTGCTTGGGTATCGCACGCTTACGATATGCCAAAACTTCAATTGGAGGATCTAGACGATTCTGGTATGGTTGTGGTTGAGCCTAACAGCAAAAAGACCCTGTATGAGATGCTTTGTAATAAAGAGCTTATCCGTAAAGAGCTTCTAGAATCTAAGGAAAGCTTTGCTTCTATGTGGGCTACTAATGGTGCTATCGCTAATCTCGCTTCCACAGTTTACGCAAAGCCTGAGAAGGTTTACGAAGCTTTGGTCGCCGCTGTCAAGGAGATTCCCTACTTAGCCCTGGCGAATAAGTCGGAACTTGTCCGAGTTATGGAATCAACCTTTGAAGTAAATGACCCTGGGACAATTTCCCAAAAGGAAATCAAAGATTTTGTAAACGATCTCTTTGAAATAAAAAAGCCACTAAAAGAAGCTATAACCGATACTTTAAATGCCAAGTATGGTGTTAATATGCAGAGTCTTAAGTTTGTCCCCTCCTTCAAAGGACTCTCACAAATTCACGGCGAAGTTTTCGGAATGCTATCAGAAGAATGTGACAGTGGTATTCTTGGGGATGTTTTAACGGAAATGTCAACCTTGATGGACAAAAAAGGAGGCGTTCAAGTTTTAGATGTTGCTGAACTTATTATTGAAACTTTCCGCAAGGCGGGTATAAATCTTGCCACCCAAGAGTTCGTCTCTCTAGAAGAAGTTCTAGAAGAAGAGGGGTATGAAGAGGTTGTAGCTACCGGAGGTAGAGACTACATGGGGCGTAAGACAATCGAACAGGCTCGCAAGGAGGCGGCAGCGGCAGCCGCCAAGAAGGCGGCAGACGCCAAGAAGGCGGCAGACGCCAAGAAGGCCACGACCAATAATAATACCGTAAAGCAAAAAGACCAATCATCCGAAGAGGAAGAAGTAGTCCAAGAGAAGAAGCTCTCACCTGAGCAGTCGAAAGAGATGGACACCGACAAAGACGGTGACATTGATGACGAGGATCTAGAGAACCTCCGTAACAAGAAGAAGAAAGACGAAGACGAAGATGAAGACGAGAAGGAGGGCGGCAAGTCAGAAAAAGAGGACGGCGGCGCAATGACCGCTGAATCTAATGAGTCAGAAGATGATGACTCTTTGGATTTGGGAGCGGAGCTTCGTTCTGGGAAAGATATAACCAAAGAACTTGCGGACATCCTAGACTCTTTAGACCTGGATTCCCTCATGTCAGACGAGGATGCTAAAGAGTAGGGCTTCAAATGGTAGTAAACTCAAACATGACAAATGAGGAAAGGGTTAAAATCCTCCATGAACTATGGGACAACTCAATTGTCGGACTAACCATTGTTAATGAATCTGGTCATTTTGACTTTGTGAACCCTGCCTTATGTGAACTACTAGGTTACACTGAGACGGAACTAAAGGAGTTGAGATTTCAAGATGTAACCGTGCCTTCTGACCGAAGAGCGGACGAAGCGGAGTCACAGCTTCTAATAGCGGGTGTAAAAGACTTTTACATTATGGAAAAGTCTTACATTACCAAAAGACAATCGGTAATTAGGTGTTTGCTAAAGGTAATTCCTATCCGAGAGAGTGATGGTAAATTTAAATACTTCATATCCCAAATAAATAGGCATGATGCGTTTAAGAGTCCTTCCCCTAGTCCTCAACAAATAACACTAAAAGAGTTGAGGATTCGATATGGTAAGATATTTTGGGCTATTTTCTCTGTTGTAGGGTACGGCTTTTTAGCAACTCTAGGTAAACTTTTGGCTTGGGCGTCGAATAATGGGTGGCTTTAAACTTCTTCTAAAATAGTATTATTTTTTAGAAGGTTTATTATCTTCCAAAGCATTTTATCCGCAATCTCATCAATTTCATTTGCGGCATTAGCCAGCCTTTTTAGAGTGTGTTCTGAGATTGAGCCATTATCAGAGATATCCTCCAGTTCACTGGATATCTTTCGTAGCCACTCCACATCTTTGATGTGAAGTTCATATTTATTATTCTCTTGGTTTTTGGTTTTCATCAATTAAATAGACTTCAAAGCCTAGACTTTTGTAGGATTTCACCCTTTGCTTGGAGTGCTTGAGTAGGTACGGAGCGTCATCAATAAAATCATAAATATAAACTTGAGACTTGCTATCGTGTCTGCGAAGTGCGCGTCCAGCCGCCTGTAAGGTAGCTACTTCTGATTTCAATCCACGGGCATTGATTAGGTGAGTAATCTCAGGAATGTTTATTCCTGTTTGAAAAATGACCGTGCCAATCAGAACAGAGGATTCTTCCTTTATAAATTCCTTAACTTTTTCATCGCGCTCATCCAAACTATTCTTACCCATCAATAGGTGGCTACCAGGGATTAACCTATTTAATGCTTTAGCATGATCTAGATTCTTTGTAATGATCAATGTCTTACTTGGCTTATCACGAATTTTTTCTACCATGTTCGCAATGTAGTCATTACGATTCTTATTGTTCGTGATATACTTATCGTACACCTCCGGGTAAGAAAGATCTAAGTCATCAATAGTAGGATCAGACTTCATCTTAACAATTTGAATGCAAGGAGGAGTAAGATATCCCATATCTGCAAGTGAAACAGCATCAGCGGTATCCCTTGTTGGACCGAGATAGCTAATAATGTTTAATTTAGAGATAGGATCTTTTGGCATGGTAGCTGTAAATCCAAAACGATAGGATGCGTTTGGAAATGATTTTACGGCCTTTGAAGCTAGTTTGCCTTTGGAAAACTCCTGCACTTCATCAAACATGATGAAAGTAGAAGTCTTTAAATGCGTATCTATAACTTTCTCAACCGATTGTATGGTACAAAGCGTGATGGGTTTAATATCAACTCCATCTCCAAACGCAACCCCTACATCAAATCCTAGCTTAGTTAATTCATCGTATGTCTGCTTTAAAAGAGATTTTTTTGTAAAAAATATTAGTCCAGTTTCTTTCTCTAATGACTTTAATAATCCCGCAAGGATTATAGTTTTACCAGATCCAGTAGGGGCTAGTACAATTCCGTTCTTGTATTTTAAGCATTCTTCAATAGAATCTCTTTGGTATTTTCGATATTCAACACCATCTATAGCAAAGTCTCCAACATCGACATCGGTTCGATTATCTACTATTTCGTAGGGTTCTTCTATATATTCAAGGTCGTTGATGAGGTGATAAACCATACCGCTTCCAAACCTACCAGTAGGAGTAAAGAAGGATGTTTTGCCGTCCCATCGGCGTGTTTTATATGCCCTGGAATACTCAGCACCAGGAATTTTAAAAGTGTATTTTTCACGCAGAGCCTTCATTAGCTTTGCGTTATCACTTTCTAAAACTCCTGTTTGATTTCCAATAACAAGACGCGCCATATACCCTATTAAAGCACACTATGAGCGAAAAAGAAAAAACTATCATTGAAATGGCACAGGAATTTGCTAAAGAGCAAGGTTTTACGCCAGGAGAAAATGTTGAACTAGAGGCAAGAAGTCCAGAAGTTACAACCCAACAGCCCACTAAACCTTCTGCTAAATCTGAGGAGCCAGTGGTAACGGGGGCTGATGGCACGATGAAGGAGACCTTAGAGAAACTTCTGGAAAAGACCAAAGGTAAAACTGGATGGATTGAAATTAAGTTACCAAGTCGTGGCAAAGCATATGTAGCAGCCCCTGAAATGGTACGCATCCGACCTTTTCGTTTTGAGGAAGAAAAGGCTCTCAGAAGTGTAAGGAGTGAGGGCGACGGAATGAAAGTTATAGCTCAAATGTTATCCAACTGTATTGAAGGTATCAACTATCAAGACCTTACCCTGTCTGATAAAAACTTTCTTTTGTTTCACATTCGTAGGTTATCATATGGGGATGTTTACAAAATTACCTCTGACTGTACTAACTGCGGAGAGAAAAACAACCTCTCTCTAAAAATCAGTGAAATTCCCGTAAACTATGCAAGTGATGATTACTCTGAGCCTTTTACTCTTGTCCTCCCAGATTCGGAGCAAGAGGTCAAGTATGTCTCTCCCCGCGTAGCCCATGAAATGCAGTTTGCATCAATGAATGGGATTATGGATAACTTACACTCTGTTATCATAAGTATCGGAGGCGAGCGTGATGAGTTCGTTATCCAAGGGTTTTTAAAGCATACCACGGTAAGAGATGTTTCTACCTTAGTCCGTGCGGTATTCAACTCTCCTTTTGGTCTTGATCAAAGAATCAACTACCTCTGTGCAAGCTGCAAGAAGCCAGTTATTGGGGAGGTGGATCTAAACCAGGATTTTTTCTCACCGAGCTAGAGAACAGATTTGAATCTCTAGCAGAAGAAGCATATAATCTAGTTAAACACTGTAACTTTACCTACCAAGATGTGAAAGAGATGACGGGTGAGGAGAGAAACGACTTCATTATGATGCTTGTAAATGAGAGGCGGCGCGAAAATGAAGAAATAGAAAAACTCAAGACCTAAATAACTATATGGCGAAAATCAACAATTATGTTGTAGTAAAGCGTTACGACCGACCAAGCCCAAACAGCAAGGCTTATTTGGAGTTTCTGTTTGTAAAGGATGGTATTTTACAAGACCCTTATCAGGTTTGCTCAGTACACATCTTTCCAGACTCCAGTAATGGCGACATTACAGCGTTTGTTGATAGCGAACTAGGTTCTCCCACATACGGCGAGATTGAAGTTTCCTCCGCTAACGCAAGCGCGAGCTTTATTTTCACGAACACAACTGGAGGGTCGCAGGATCCAGATCCTCAGAATGCTCTAGACCCCTCCGCTTATACCCCCGGCACAAACGCAAGTGGCATTTATAAAATTGGTGATGGTCATTTTGCCGTAGTTCTAACTCCGAGTGAGCAATACTACGATTGGTATGGTTCAGCCGCCTCCTCTAACGGAGCTTCTGCAATAGGTAACTATCTGGATGTATGGACAGTTGTAGCCACCTCTGGAAGTTTAGCAAAAACCTTTGTCAATCAGTTTGAGTTATTCAACGAAGGTGCGTTTGCTCTTACCGAGCTTCCCCTAATTACAATTACTCACGAAATGAAGAACAAGTACATTCCTGTAGGGTCGAACGAGAGACTGAAGATTACCACGGAATACTCCACTGAAAATCGCAGAACAGACCAAGAGCTTACAACTCTCTTGCAGGACTCGGGATTACTTTCCGATGTTCAGATGAAGATCACTAAACTCAACGAAAGTCCCGATCTAACCTCAAGAGTTGTTATTCAGGACTTTTCAGATACCTCTGGTAGTATCAACATGAACACAGAGAATGTGATTTCCTACCTATGGGATACGGGGAACATTACTGCTAAGAACTCAGAGGATATTTTGGGCGGCACACGGGGAATCTATGAAGTTCAAATAAAGTACAATGTCTTTACGGAGACTCGATACTCCCCTAGGTTTACCGTGGCGGTACACTAGTATTGAGCGTGGACACAACAAAATCTTCATACGCAGGGTAAATGTTTTCTAGGAAATACTCCCTTACTTCTTTTTTAGATGTAGAGGAAATGAAATCGTTCCAATCTTTGTAGGCGTGAGGGGGAGTCGCCCAAGCGATCTTCCTGTGAAAGCACTCTAGGAGCTTCCCCTGTGCTTGCTCCATTCCATCCCGACCCGCTTGATCGTTATCAAACGAAAGGACCACAGCACGCTTCCCAGCAAGCCTACGAGCCTGATTGGTGGAGAGAAAGGAACCCTGTACGCTAGTGGCGTTGATTCCAACATTCTGAAGGGCGATAGCGTCGATTGGTCCTTCTGTTATAACAACATAGTTCAGTTCTGTATCAAAGGGATAAAGCAACTCAGAGGCTTTTACGCCGTATTCACTCTTTCCTGGATTTAGATATTTTATATCATTATTGTTCAGTGAGCGAGCCTGGAAGTAATACAGTTCCCCAGCAGAAAAATACGGAACAATTAGGCGACCTTTATACCTTCCCCGCAGGCACACTAAGAACTTTTCCCTGGGTAGCTTTCTGCTCTGAAGCAGACGATGAGCAGCCCGTACTGTTGGGTGATCGGCTCCCGTGACAATTTTAGGAATCTTCTGGAAGTTCATAAGCTCATTTTCAATTAAGCTACTGTCGTAGCTTGAAACCACATTTATATTAGATGCATCCGCATCATCACTAGTGTGATCTGAAAAAATAACACCGCTGTCCCAAAGCTGATTGGCAACCATTTTCTTGGCTCCCGAATAAGGAATACTCTCTAACAGAGAAATGAGCTTGTACAGGTTGCCAGACTGGTGAGCCTTGAAGTCCGTCCATAGTCCGGTCTCAAGGTTGATATATAGCTTGTACTTATCGTCTTCCGCAAGGAACGAACAGACCCTATACTCATTTCCAGCTACCTTAGAATCGGGCAGTTTAGCCTCAAGGTAGCCTTTAATAAAGCTAGGTGGTATCGTTATGTTCATAAATAGACTCTCTCCCTCCAAGTTAAAGTGCTACATCGACTGCAAGTTGAAGTATAAGCTGCGATATATTGATTATCTTGACGAAGATTTCAATCCAAATACCAACACGGACGCACTACAGTATGGCTCCTATATCCACAAGATATTTGAGGACGGCAACGATGCCACTACAATCGAAGAGCTTCAGACCATTGCCACGGACCTACGGGAGAGCTACCATTTCGGACCAGAGAAGGATAAAAACACTCAAAAGAGCCTGAGGAACTTTCTTGCCTTGCAAGAGAAGCTAAGGAGCAAGTGTGAGGATGTCTCCACTGAAATGTTCTTTGCCGTGGAAGTAGGAGACGATATTACTCTGAATGGAATCATTGACCGCATTGTGAAGAACGAAAAAGGGGAATACCTAGTCATTGACTATAAAACCTCAAAGCAAGCGATCAGTAAGATGGATATGTTTAAGGATCCCCAGATGATCATTTATGCTTTTGCTATTCATAAGATGTTCAATGTCCCTTATTCCAAAATCAGGGTAGCCCATTACTATCCTCACCTTGATAAGCTGGTGGATATGTCCTATACTTCAGGTCACATCAATATTCACATTAAGAAGGCTCTGAAGAAGGTTTGGGATATTCGTAAGAGAAAAAAGGATGACTTCTTCGCGGAACCTAACAGATATTGCCGTTGGTGCGGTTATTATGATATCTGTCCAAAAGGAAATGGTTCTGAACAGCTTCTACAAGAAACCGTAATGGAACATAAAGAAAAGAAAAAAGCTGAGAAGGCAGAAGCTAAGAAGAAATTCCCCGTTTGATAAACTCTCTGTATTTGTCGTCTTCGTAGACCATTGGGTACAGATCGTGAACTTCAATACATTTAAAGAACTCAAGCACTACTTCTCTAGAATATTTATGCCTTTTGGTATAGGTACTATAGAGTGAGGATAACTTGAGTCTTTTTTGTTTTGTGAAGCTGCTTAGGAGTTTTTCCTGGAATATCCCGACGAAATGAGAAGAAAACCTGTGCCTCCATTTTTCTTTAAACTCTAGGGATAATACATAATTCATATGGTCAAAGAATTCCATTAGTTCTAGCGTGTTCGTCATTTTCCAGGATTAGTTTTAAATTAATCTCCTTATTTTTGTTTCTTGTTTTCTTTTTTTTATACTAAAGAAACAAAAGAAGAAAGAAACAAACAGTAAAATTAAATTAACCCCACGGGGGGGTTAAAGGGGGGGTTGAAACTAAAAAAGAACACAAAAATTCAACAAATTTCATGTACATGAAAAAAACTAAAACCCACAAAGTAGGAGCCTTGTATCAGATTAGAGATTATAAGTCTCCCCTTATTGCCTTCAGATACTCAGGAAAAGGATTTACAGATGCTAATCCTTTAGTATTAATTTTTCGATATCCAGAGTGGTCAGCTAAGTCAACAAAGGACAAATACATAACTGGAATCAATGTGAAGAATATGAACCCCTCTAGTAGAAACAGTATGCTCAGAGACTTCAAGGGGGTTACTTCTGGGGGAATGTCATACAAAGAGCTACAGCGATACCTCACGGACCCAAACTTGTCAGTTAGAACTTACAACACTAGATATGTAAGCGACTGTCACATTGTAGACATAGACTCCTTTATAGACAATAACTGATGGCTGATAACGAAACCATAAACCGAATCTCAGACGAGTTATCCAAGATACAGAAAAAGATAACTGGTCTTGGCAGTAAGTTGACTGATTTCACAGCCCTTGCTGGTCAGCTTTTTACTGGAATCTCAGATGCTGCTGGATCTCTAGCTCAGAGTAATCGTATATCATCTCAGGGGATAAACCAGTTTACTGGACAGGTAAAAGATTCCTCCATTTCCTTCAGCAAGAATATTGCGAACTACTCCAATCTTGTATCTCAGGGTTTAGGTAGGGAAGCTCTGGAGTTAGGTTCTCTGAACGAAACCATGACTCTATTCGGTGTTAATGTTGCGGCAGGAAATAGGCTTACCAGACTCAATTCTCAAGCACTAGGTCTTTCCACCTCTGAAGCCGCGAGTCTGACCAAGGCAACTATTCAGACTGCTATTGAATATGGAGTGGGTGTTGATGCTATGATCAATGCCTTGAACCAAATGTCCTCTACACTAATTAAGGTTGGTGTTGAGTTTGGTAAAGATGCAGCAGTTGGGTTAGAGTCTGCCACAGCCGAGCTAATCGGAAAGGTAGGTCAGGAGTTCGCTG
>Ga0208425_1000303_pt1 | contig 17309 bp, 20 predicted proteins | sample DEB08_DNA_4_FD_185496 | JGI IMG/M metagenome (GOLD analysis project Ga0208425, IMG submission 185496) | Aqueous microbial communities from the Delaware River and Bay under freshwater to marine salinity gradient to study organic matter... | ecosystem: Environmental > Aquatic > Marine > Coastal ...
GGTACCATTTAACCCTCGAAGGGACGAGTAATCTCAATACCGAATTTGAAATTCATAAACACGAACCCGGTGAAGATGTTCTTTTTGATCACGCACGGTACCATAGTGTTGATAAAACTGATGAACAAACGCGTGTTGTTCTTATTTTAGATATTAATCGGTTTATAAATTTCCATGTATAAAATAATTCTGTCTTTATCCGATTGATTTTCTGCCCAATGTTTTTTACGAGCATTCATGATTATATGTTTACCATCTTCTTCTGTAACTTCACCTAGATCTATATGATGAAGTATACAGTTTTCTGGACATTTAATACCTAAATGATATGTAAATATATAATCATCGCCTACATAATCAACGTGTTCCTTAAGTTTTACACCTCCTTTCATTAATGAAAACCCAGCTACATGTATACCTTCTATTGAATATAAGAGTTTTGTTGTTTCTGGACATAAGTTACAATTACTCGTAATGAAATTACCATCCCATATGAGTGGCCAACTTACCCATGATTCCTGAACATGATCTTGCCCACCTTTCAACCATCCACATTTACCGTCTGTGTATAACATCATAACCTGTTTTAGATATTCGGAACCAACCCATTCACCTTCTTTACGAGGATCGTCTCGTATGAAAGTTTCTGGTAGTAAATTTACTTCCTTTTGTAAAATATGAACGTAATTTTTTAATTCTTTTAAATGCATTGTTCCTTATAAATGTTTTCGACACACCGCTTTATACATGTTATGGTCACCGACAAGTTCAAGCTCGTCGTTTTGAACAATACGTTTTGTAAACGGTCCGTGTGTACCGTCCATACACTCCATACACATCGCCGATATTTTAAACACTTTATCGGCGAGAGGTACACAATCTATGAGTTCACCAAACTTTCTCTGTTTATAATCACCATCGAGCCCCGCGAGTAAAATCGTTTTACCCGAATCGAGAACGCGTTCAACAAACGTTTTAAGACCAGTAAAAAACTGCGCTTCGTCTATGGCTATAACGTCAACGTCTGAAAAATCAACGTCTTCGAGACTATTTGTTTTTATACAATCGAAACGAACATTATCGTGGGTGCGTAAAACGTCTTCAGAGGCGCGTGTATCTTTTTTCGAGTTTATAACGAGAATACGTTTACCTATAACGCGGTACCGTTTTAAACGTCGGATAAGTTCGGACGTTTTTCCTGAAAACATGTTACCCATAATAATTTTCAAACTCATTTCTAATTATACGTATTATTATTTTTTTATACTTATATAGTATATGTTGAATATTTATTTATTTATTTCTGACACTATCATTTATATTTAATCTTATAACAGGATATTATGTTTCATATAAAAGAAATGTTAAGGAAAATGATAAAATATACGACATGGGATTTAAAATTTTACCAAACCTTGAAAAATATGATTATATTAATGATTATATATTGATTATTCCAACACTCTTTTTGGTTTATCATTTTGGTGGTTGGACTAAAAATAAAAAAAGTACATTTTTAATTACAATGGGGTTGATGTATTTATTTAGAAGTTTATCAAATTATGTTACAACATTTCCAAGTATGAAAAAATGCGAATTAAAACCACCGTTTGGGTTTTGTAATGATTTTATGTTTTCAGTACACACGACGTTTAACATAGTTATTTCTTATTTTGTTAAGGGTATATTATGGCCAATTTGGCCAATAATTACATCTATATTAACGATTGCGACGAGAGAACATTATAGTGTTGATGTATTAATAGCATGGCTTATATTTGGATCTTTACAATGTAGAATATAATATTTATATAAATAAATGACCGTTGAGATTATTACATATGCTAATAAATCACAAGGGATGTTTGAAGAACTTATCAATAATGAATTCGGTATTCCTATAAAAGTTCTGGGTTGGGGTACTAAATGGAATGGATATTCCGATAAATCAAAAGGCGTTTTAGAATATATGAAAACAAAAAACGACGACGATATCATAGTTTTTATAGATGGTTTCGATACAAAAATAAATAAACACCCTAAAAATATCATAAAACTTTTCAAAGAGTGTAATTGTAGAGTTCTAATGTCAAAAGATCCAGAAATTTCTAAGGTTTTAGGGAGAACTTTAATTTTTGGTCAGTGTACAGAAAAGAGTGTGGCCAATGCTGGTATGTATATGGGTTATAAGAAAGAATTAACTCTTGTGCTACAAGAAGAAATTAAAATGAAATGCTTAGACGACCAATTAAACCTCAACACTTTATGTAAAAAATATAATTTTATAAACGTTGATGAAGATGAAAATATTTTCAAGAACTTTGGACCAATGGATAAACACACGAAAACTAATGCATTATTTGTATCTTATCCAGGGACTTTGAGTTTGAACAGATACTCACGCGCTATATCTGAATATACTCAATTCGTATACATGTATATTTTATGTGTACTCATTTTGGGTCTTTCTTTATTCCCACAATATCAACGTATATTATTGACACTTTTAATTTTTGTATTGAGTTTTTATATATTTTTTGCAGATAAATCGTGTACTACAGACACATAAAGAAACAACTCTTAGAATAATAAAAAATATGGAAACACTTAGAATTAAACGATTAACTCTCGAAGCAACTTTACCGACACGCGCATCTCCTGGATCGGTCGGGTACGATTTGTATAGTATGGAAAATATGACGATTAATGCATGTGAACGTGGTATAGTAAGTACGGGTATTTGTGCAACAATTCCTACTGGTGTGTATGGTCGTATTGCCCCGAGATCGGGTTTAAGTGTAAAACATGGTATTCAAACGGGGGCTGGTGTGATCGATCCAGATTATACGGGTGAATTGAAGGTTATCTTGTTTAATCACGGGAGTGAACCGTTCGAAATTAAACAAGGCGATAGAATCGCCCAATTGATTTTGGAAAAGTGTGAAACACCACTTATTGAGGAAGTCGATGAATTAAAAGAGACAAAGCGGGGCGAACGAGGTTTTGGATCTTCGGGTAAGAACTAAATTAAAAATTAGTTTCCAAACGCGATACCACCCATACCATTCTTAATCCTGAGAATGTTATAGTTGACCGCATACGCGCGAATCATATCAAGTTTCGCACTCGCTGGACCATTAATATTTATCTTCGCGTTATCGATTCGTGAAAAGTTCAAGGTACCCGTTGGTTGAGACTTGTTCATGGTAAGACAGAATGGCCACGTATATATTTGTTCCGAATCGACCGTAGTATTAAGAACCGAACAGTGTCTCGATGGAACAACGTTTCTGTGGTATTCACCTGTCATATTTTCAAAGAGTGGAACACCGTTAATAAACATAGACGCGTCTGTGAAAGTGTATGATGTAGACACGTTTGAGCCCGCAGCTATATGAACGGCCTTTACTGGGTGATTAAAGTAGGTCAAATCAATCGACGTATCGGAATCAGTCATTGGTTGGTATTGTGTTTGGGTAATGAGAAGTTCGTGTTCACCGTTTGCAAAGAATTCGCGTTCTTGTGTGTCGAGAAACACGTACGAACCATACACTTTTGGTCTATTAGAATTTAAATTAAATGTACCATTTCTACACTTAATTCTAATTTCAACTTCGTGGTATTGAAGACCGACGAGTGGTAAAGATTTCGTCCAATCTTCACTGAAAAAGAATGGAATTATGTAACTCCCAGTGGAAACATTATCACCACCATCTTGGGTCGTCGCGGCACACGTCGCTTTTGCTTGAGATTCGTTATATAACGTGTTGTGTACGGTATTAATGAAAAGGGAATCTAATTTAGTCACTTCTTGACCACCAATCCACAAAGAAAACTCAGTTGGTGAAGTTTCATCTGATCTCGCATTCGAGGATTTAAAAATAGAAGCGTCGCTATCATTACTGTTAATATTGGCATTTTCAATCCATACGTAACTCAAAAGATCACCTTTCGATTTGATAGGAATGGAAACTTCGTTCCCCGATTCAAACGTTCCAATATAATCCATACGTTCTGGTTTAATAGCAAAGTTTGTATGACGTTTATAGTTTTGTCTAAAAAAAGAGACTTCTGGGTTGCCTGTGATATAGACATCCTGGGCACCAACGGAGACAAGATCAATCAAAGCAGCTGACATATTTACTACTATACTATATTAAAAAAATCGGGCGTTAACGTAGTAAGAAAAATGGTCGTGTTCCAGGCACTCACCTGGGAAACACAAGACACGGAAGACGAACACCTTATTAGTATTTTTGGTAAAACGAGTGAAGGTAAATCCGTGTGTGTGACGACGAGTTTTACACCATACTTTTTTATAAAACTCCCTAAGAAAACGACACCATTAGATGTTCGTAATTTATATACAAAGATTGATAAAACGTGTCCTGAGTGTCTGACGAGTTACGACATTGTTCAATCTAAAGATGTATGGGGGTTTCAGAATAATGAACAGTTTACGTTTATGCAGTTAAATTTCAAAAATGTAGCGGCGCGACGAATGGTAAATGGAAGACTAAAACGTACATTACCCGATGAATCTATAAAATATAAGGTATACGAATCCAATTTAGACCCCGTCCTGAGATTAATGCATAGAACGGGTATACAATCTACGGGGTGGTTGGATACCGGTGACGAGTGTGTGCGTTCGTATCTCGCGCACGTGGATATAGACTTGTTCTGTAATAACTGGAAAACACTTAAACCCATTGATATTCCCGAGACGGCACCATTTGTCGTGGCTTCTGTGGATATTGAGTGTAATAGCTCAACCGGTAAGTTTCCTGATGCAGATGTAAAAGATGATGCGTGTTTTCAAATTGCTGTATCACTTGCACATTTTGGTTCCGATATACCGTACGATAAAACGTGTTTCTGTTATAAGAAGACGGACCCGGATTTAGAAGGGTGTATAATTAAAAGTTACGATACAGAACGTGAAATGCTTATGGCATTTAAGGCGTATATGATGGAAAAAGATATTGACATTATAACTGGGTGGAACATATTTGGTTTTGATTTGGAATATATTATGAAACGTGCGGTCATGACACATTGTGATCCATCCTTTTACGAAATGAGTAAATTAAAAAACCATACGTGTGAACTTGTGTATAAGAAATTATCGTCGAGTGCACTCGGTGATAACGACCTTAAGATTTTACCTATACCCGGAAGGTTTATTTTTGATTTGTTTCATGAGGTTAAAAAAGGGTACAAACTTGATTCGTACAAACTCGATAATGTTTCAAAATTGTACCTCGGTGATAATAAAATCGATATGCCTCCGAAAGAAATGTTTGCGCGTTTCGTTGAAGAAGACCCCGTGAAGTTGCGTGAAGTTGCAGAGTACTGTATTAAGGATACTTTGTTACCACACAGACTTTTGTCTAAACTGTGTACACTCATAAACTTACTAGAAATGGCAAAAGCGACTTGGGTTCCTCTGTGTTATTTGGTCGAACGGGGACAACAAATCAAAGTATTTAGTTTATTAACAAAAAAGGCACGTGAAATGGGGTTCATGGTACCAACACTATCTTGGGGTCAACAGTCTACAATAGGATACGAAGGTGCAACTGTTCTCGAAGCACAGAAAGGTGCCTATTATACACCTATTACCGCCCTAGATTTTGAAGGCCTGTATCCATCAATCATGATGGCACACAATTTATGTTATTCGACCCTCGTTATGGATTCGAAATACGAAGATATACCTGGTATAAAATACGAAACGTTCGGGTTTTATAAGTTTGCACAAGACGTTCCGAGTCTTTTACCGAGTATTCTCTTAGAACTGAAACAGTTTCGTAAACAAGCTAAAAAAGATATGGCACAATCGACCGGTGCATTAAAAGAAATGTATAACGGTAAACAATTAGCGTATAAAGTGTCTATGAACTCTGTATACGGTTTTACGGGTGCAGCAAAAGGTATGTTACCATGCGTACAAATTGCTTCTACGGTAACGTTAAAAGGGCGAAGCATGATTGACGAAACAAAAGCATACGTTGAAAAGAATTTTCCAGGTGCAAAGGTAAGGTACGGTGACTCTGTAACACCGGATACACCTTTACTTATTCGTAAGAACGGGTGTGTACAAACGTGTCGCATCGATTCACTTGTAAATGAATACACTTTACGTGACGACGGTAAACAAATTGGGTACATAAATGCTGAGGTATGGACAGAGAATGGATTTACGCCGATACACCAAATTGTAAGACATGAAACGGATAAAAATATTCACCGCGTAGTAACACACACGGGTATAGTCGACGTAACTGAAGATCATAGTCTTTTACTCGAAAATAAGGAGATTGCTAAACCCACACAGGTTGGTGTAGGAACGGCGTTACTCCATGGAAACTGTGTAAATTCTATCGATACATGTACTGATACGAGTATTACTAAAGAAGAAGCAAAAGTTATGGGGTTTTTCTTTGGTGATGGATCGTGTGGTACATACTTATGTAAATCTGGTGTAAAAAGTACGTGGGCTCTGAACAATTCAAAATTGGAGTATTTGGAAGAAATGCAAAAAATGTGCCCTTTCGAAACAGTAATATATGATACGATTAAAAGTTCTGGTGTCTATAAACTTAACGCTAAAGGTTTGGTCGTAGATATTGTAAACAAATATAGAAACTTGTTTTACAACTCACACAAAGAAAAGGTAGTACCGTCATGTATTTTAAATGCCCCTTCGGAAATTATTCAGTCTTTTGTAGATGGGTATTATATGGCTGACGGGGACAAAGATAAAAATGGATACACACGTATGGATGTAAAGGGTAAAGAAGGGAGTATGGGAATGTATATGTTAGGACGAAAATTGGGGTACAACGTTTCTATAAACACGCGAGATGATAAACCATTCATTTTCAGACAAACGTGGACAAAGTCTACACAAAGAAAAGATCCACAAAAAATAAAAAAAATTGAATGTCTTGGAAAAACATATGGTTACGTGTATGATTTAACAACCAAATCCCATCATTTCCATGTGGGTCCAGGTGATCTCGTCGTTCATAATACGGATTCTGTTATGGTCGAATTTGACGTTGGAAATCGTAAAGGTATGGAAGCGATCGAGTATAGTTGGGAACTTGGTGAACGTGCCGCGGGTGAGTGTACCAAACTGTTTAAAGCACCAAATAATCTCGAACTCGAGAAAGTATATTGTCCGTACTTTTTGTATTCAAAAAAGAGGTACGCCGCGAAACTATGGACAAAGGGAAAAGACGGGAATATGAATATGGACTATATAGATGTTAAAGGTCTTCAATTGGTACGAAGAGATAATACACCACACATGCGTGAAGTGTGTAAAGAACTACTCGATGTTGTGTTGGAAAGTAGTGATACCGGACCACCAAAAGCACTCGCTTTACAAAGAGCTATTGAACTTATTGAAGGTGATGTACCGAATGAAAAGTTGATACTTTCACAAAGTCTTTCTGATTCGTATAAAGTAAAGGGTTTCACAGTTTCTATTAATAGTCCTGATATTAAGGATATTAATCAAGCACACGTCCAAGTTGTAAGAAAAATGCGTGAAAGACAACCGGGTTCCGAACCACAATCGGGTGATCGTGTACCTTATATTCTTATCGATACGGGTGATCCGAAAGCAAAGGCATTTGAAAAGTCTGAGGATCCAAAATATGCAAAGGATAATAATTTAAAAATAGATTATAATTATTATTTCATAAACAAGTTTTTAAATCCCGTGTGTGATTTAATTGAACCACTTTTTGAAGATCCAAAAGAAGAAATATTCGGCGAACTTTTAACACGTGTTAAACCAAAACGACGACCTAAGAAAAAAGTAGAGGATGAAATTGAAGGGCAGCAGAAAATAAGTGATATGTTCAAATCGCTTAAAAAATAGTGACGTATATAAAATATGACGTCCAAAAAATTACAGACACTTTGGGAAGAGGAAGTGGAAACGGAAGTATATAGACGTAGTATAAAACTAATGGAAAAAATATCACATAAATATTCTATAAATTTAAAACTTTTACTTTCCGAAATTCCAAACCCATTAAATTTCTGTAGAGGATTTAAAAAGGATGGTTCTCCGTGTATAGCAAGAGCCAAACTTAATGGAATGTGTGGAAGTCATATCGATCAGCCTCAACTTAGAGGACCGGTAGAAATGGTATTTAAAAATAACGATGGTATACGACATACACACAATTTAACGGAGTGTATATTTAAACCTGGGTGTCCGGCATGTGAAGTATCAAGAAAGGACTTTAAAGATTTGCGTGGAATTATGTAATAATGAACAAATCAGCTATTCTACTAACATCAATTGATAGTTTTTATAATATCCCCGAGAATAGAGCTACACTTTTGGAAATTTTAAACAAAACGAATGGGATTTCTTTAAGAAATCTTGAATGGTTTATTACGAACTATTCAAAGAAAAATAATTTATCATATAAAACAAAAGACGGTAAGATATTTAGTGTACACTGTGCATATAAATCGAGTTTAGACGGGTATAGTAAAAAATTATTTGATCCATTTTGTAGATCGACTAAAATATCATATACCGTTCCGGGTACATCCAATGAAATACATACGACCGTGGCACAACTGAATTTCATAAGATGGTGTATAAAAAACAATATAATTGATTATATTCACAAAAACAAAACTACTTTATTTTCTAAACAAGCGACATGACACCATTTTCAAAAATAAATGTTTGGTATCCAACATAATATAAGTGTAAAGTGTAATCACTTGTAAGACCTTCTTTCATAGTAACATCTAAAACTGTGCGATTAGATTGTAACTGACTAAAATCCAACATTCCCGATGGTTCTACATTAATTGGATTCATCGAGAATGCGTATGTATAAATACTTCTAAAGGGTCTCGATAATCGACTCGTAAATGGGACAACGTATTTAAAATATTTATGATCACTATCTTGAATATTTGGTATATCTTCACCGTTTACGAATATTTTAGCACTTGTCATAGGTGTATTGTAAAATTCGTTCAAAATAGAATACTCATCGCTCGACGAAAAATTATACCTATTTGCAAACACATTTGCTGTTAAAGATGTACCACCTTCATATGTATCTTCGTTTTCAAATGCTTTCTGTCTAAAAAACCAATTCAGTGTTTTTACTGGTATTTTTGGAACAAGTTCGAGTTTCGCGTTTCGAACACCAGCTGAAATATCTAACGAAGGGTGTTTTTTAACAATATCCGTCACAAAAACGTGTCTTCTATTTTTTATATATGCGCGTTCACTGGGTTCAAGTGTTATTTCTTCGGTAACGATATCAAATTCGTTTAAGGAAAGAGAATCTGTTTCGTTTGTGAAAAAAGTCTGTTTATGAAACTCGAATTCAAACTGGAGCTTTTGTTTGTGTATGGCACACGTTGGAAAATATGGACGATTTGGTGTGTTTGTTTCGTATTCATCACTTTCATATTTACGCGAAAAGAGTAAAGGTATGGGTATAAAAACACGCGACTTATTTTGGGCTAATATTTGATTACCTGGTAATAAAGACGTATCTTCTGCATTATTTCTATTTACTGTGTACCTTTTTGTTCGTTTTTCGGATTCATCTAAATATAACTCATCGTATATGATACCCCAATCTCCATGAAATTTTTCAACAACCGTTTCATCTACGCGCATGGTTATTGATTTAAAAATATGTCTACCAATTTGGTCTGCATAATAACTATCGGAACCTGATAGAGCGGGTAATTCAAAAGATATGTACATGTTTGCTAAAAGATCTCCCATGTTTCGTGGATTATAGGTAACTTTTATGTTTTCACCAAAAGGCCAAGACGTTGAAGAATTACTTGGTTTATTCACGTTTAGACTTTTGTGAAACTTTGTAAAATTTGCGTGTCTTTTAGGTTCATACTTAAAGAGTGAATGAATAGGATCGACTTCTAAAAGGTACGTATCTTGTTTACCAATTGCATTAAGTGATAGTATGGCACCCGTGTTTGGGCCAGATGTATCACACATACTTACTACTTATTGTTTATATATTTTTAAATCCCTTTTCCACATATCGACGTGTGACATTTTCTGTAATGTATCAAGTTCTACTTTTGACCTTGTAGTTTCTTCCCTGAGATTTTGTACAGCTTCGTGTGTATACTGGTACGTTTTGATATTTAATAAATAGTCATACGAATTATCTATTTTATCAAATATCTTTTCCATTTCATGTTCAAGTTCCGAACGTTTGCGTTTGAAAACAATAAGTTTTTCGTGTATAACCATATCAATAAACTTTGACACATTTTCCAGTTTTTGTAGTTTATTTTTCAAAGTTGTAATGAGATGTGTTTTTCTTTTTTTATACGTCTTTGTTCGTATACTTACAAAGTCGAGGAGTATTTCTTCTGGACTCGTATATTTATGGATACCCTTTTCTGGATGAAATAAATGCATATTTGATACATGAAACGTTTTTTGGAGTTTGAAATCTTTTATTATATCTTTACCGGTATACCCCGTTATGTCAAAATTAACACTTTCCGTCGTACTATTATTTATGTAGTTTGTAATTTTCTTCTTTTCCATAAGTGTATCGAGATACTCTTTGTATTCTTGTGTCCAACGTCCCGGTGGAAGTTCGGTAATTTTTAAATTGTTACCCGTGTGTACCCATGTACCTTCCGTAATCCATAATCCTTCTTCGTTACTAAAAACGCGACCCGTAAATTTATCAAACCACGGTTTCATTGGTATAACATTTTCACCTGTGAGTACGCGTTCTATATTCATGCGTATATCATCTGGATTAAACGGTGGAATATAGGAACTAAATCCTGTACCTATACCTTCAGTTCCATTCACTAAAACGGTTGGTAAAATAGGAACATAATACTCGGGTTCTATCTGTTTACCATCGTCGTCCAAATACTGTAAAACGGGGTCATCTCTAGGGTCAAAAAGCTGACGCGCACTTTTCGTAAGTTTTGTGAATATATACCTCGTCTGACTCGCATCTTTACCACCCATAAGTCTCGTACCAAACTGACCACACGGTTCGAGTAAATTTATGTTATTCGAACCCATAAAATTGTGTGCGAGTTTTACAATCGTATCGGCCAAAGAAACTTCGCCGTGGTGGTACGATGTTTTTTCTGAAACGTACGCGGCTAACTGCGCGACTTTCATTTCCGATGTAAGATTCTTTGTGAAACATGCGTATAAGACTTTTCTTTGAGACGGTTTCAAACCATCGGAAACGTGTGCAATAGATCTTTTCAAATCTGCGAGACTGAAATTAACAAGATCCTTATGAATAAAGTCGGAAATACCGAGACGTTCAACGTTTCCATATGGTATTTCGAGTTCCGATGCCTTTTTTTCAGTACTCTCGAGTAACCACGTTTTTCTCGAATCTGATTTTGTTTTATCAAACGCAAGAATAATTGAATCGTCCATAGTTTCATCCGTGTCGAATTGAACGGTAAGATCTTTTATTTTTTTAAAGTATTCGCGTGCTTCCGCAGACGTTGACGTACCGAGACCCTTGTAATATTTAATTTTCCAACCTTGTTTACCGTTACCGTACCATTGTCTGAACGTTGAATCTGTATAAAATGATTTGGTTTCTGAACCTTTTGTCGCTTTTATGATTGGTGTGACCATACTCACGACAAAATTAAGTTTGAGTAAACTCGGCCAGAAATAGTGAATCATGTTAAGAATGAGACCTTTGATATGACTTCCATCGTTATCCGCATCGGTCATGATCATGAGTCGACCATACCGAAGTTCGGAGAGTGACGTATACACTTTACCTTGCTGAAGACCCAAAATCTTTTTGAGATCGTTAAACTCTTTGTTTTCGGTAAGTTGTTTTACACTCGCATCACGAACATTTTTACATTTGCCTCGAAGTGGGAAAACGCCGTAATGATCTCGACCAACTACGGAAAGACCCGCAATTGCCAACGTTTTTGCGGAATCACCTTCGGTCACAATGAGTGTACACTTACCCGAGTGTTGTGTACCAGCTTTATTTGCATCGTCGAGTTTTGGAATACCCGTTATTTTTGATTTACGAGACCCATCCGTTTTCTTGAGTTCTTTCATTTCGCGAAACTTTGATAACGCCATAAGTTCCGATTGAATACTCGTTTTTAGAATAGTTTTAATGAACGTTTTCGGTGGTTCAAATTTACTTCCGAAATCTTGTGGTTTGAGCGTACACTCCGATTTGACTTGACTACTAAAACTCGGATTGACCAACGTCGCTTTTACAAAAACGAAAAATGCGTTCTTGACTTGTTGGGGTCGAAGTTTTATTTTCTTTGCCATATCTTCGATAATACCATTTGCGAGTATTCCCGAAACGTGATCAACGTGCGAACCACCCTTTGTAGTACAAATACCATTCACAAACGAGACGTGTTCGAACCCATCATCTGAAGGTGCAATACACACCGACCATCTGTCACTCGTAAACGTACACATTTCGTCTGATTTTGTATACATTTTAGCGTACGTAGTAAACGTAGATTTTGGTAAAGGTTCACCTTGAAACTTTACTTTACAGTTTTGTGATGTACAAATATTTGCATCGTATACTCGTTTTTCGAATATTTTATAGATAGAATCGTCCATTTTCAACATACCAAACCTTTTCCAATCGGGAACAAAAGTAATAGAAACACTCGACGTAGCACTTGAATACTTTTTTATTTTGGGTGTACCACACGTTTTCATATTATCCGTCCATTCTTGTGTATACATACACTTATTTTCACCATCTTTAATTTTAATGGAAAACTTCGTCGAGTATACGTTTGTAAGTTTTGCACCATACCCGTTACGCCCACCAACGACGCGTTTTTGTGTATCGTCATAATTTGTACTCGTGAGTAAATGTCCGAATGTTAATTCGGGATTCCAAAGACCTTCTTTTTCATGCATTTTTACCGCAATGCCTCCCAAAGGACCATTATTTTCCACGGTTATTTCACCCGTTTCTTTATCAATAGATACACATAACGACGTTACATTTTTTGGGTACAGAGAATTCCTGTCGATCGCATTTACTAAAATTTCATCGAATATTTTTAAAAGTGCTGGTGAGTAGACGACATTTTTCTTTTCGAAGTGACCGTTTTCGTATACCCAATATGGTTCTCCAACACGTGAAACTGGACCAACATACGAATCTGGACGCTTTAAAATGTGTTCCACGTGTGTGAGTTTTTGAATACTTTCACCCATTTATGTTATAGTGTACCTTTTACTTAAGTATCTTTTTAGTCCTTCGAACCAATATATTAATTCATATTTTGTTTTTGACTTGGGTGTAGTATAAATGTTTTTTATGCGACCACACTCGCGGTCACGTAACGTGGTAATTCCCACTTTATACGAATTTATATAACATGCATAACATACACGTTTTACCTCCGTACCAAAAAATTTTAGGTACATATCATTATTGACAGTAAAAATGGGGCGTATTTTTCTATATTTACGTATAAGAATACGTTCTTCCGTGGTATTTGTGTGTATACATGGTTCTAGGGGACATTCACACAAATAACATTCTTTTGACCATTTAAGATACATAAAAAATACTGGTCTTTATCTTTTATGTATTATAATCATGTACAACAACCCGACGGCGTTCCAGTCATTGGTATAAATTTAGAAATGCAACCACCTATTCAGGAAGAGCCTGAGCCTGAGCCTGAGCCTGAGCCCGTTTACGAAAGAACTGATATACTTTTTACTAAGATTAGTCACGTTACTATATTTTGTATGAATTGTTTATTTACACTTATATTATATAACATATTGAACATTATAAATCTTATACTTTCGATGTTGTGTTTATATGGTATTTCAAAAGAAGATATGAAATATGTATACTTTCATACCGTATATTTAATTATATGTTTGATTATGGCGATATATGTAATATCGGACGTATATATAATTTATTATTCAACTTATATTGTACTGAATTTAATAACAATTGAACAATATAGTTAAAAGTTTTGATACATAAGTATAATATGCGAGAATTTATTTTAAAAAGACTCGAATTGGGAAAAACAAAATATGGTCACGGTGTCCGTGTTGATATGGATACAGTTACATGGGGTACACCTAAAAATTCATGGTTAGAAATGGCTATAGAAGAATATATCGATGCTATAATTTATATAGCTGCTGATTATATCCGAAATTTTGAAACATCCGTAAGACCAGATGATAATGAACGTATATTAGAATTAGCATGTAATCCAGATTACATGTTAAGTAAATTTCATACCATGTCAATTAAAACAATTGCAAATTTGATACACATGTCTACTCACCGAGAGTAAAACTGTAAGTTCTTCTGAGTTTTACAAAAAACCACATTCTTTATTAACCTAAGTCATTTTATTTTACAGTAAAATGTAAACTAAAAATGTCGCAATACTTTTTACCTACCGTTATTCAAACAAATTTTAGTGATACGAAAAATGTACTCACTAAAAAACATCAATCAAATATTCAAAATTACGATGATTGTTTACGTGTATCTAAAACTTTAAAAACAAATAAAAAAACACCAGAAGAAATGGCACGTATCCTTGATAAAATGCGGAAGAAAAAACTTGAATGTCAAAAAACAAGACCAATTCAGGTTATTGATTCTGTACCTAAACGAGACGTTTCCGAAAACCGGAGCGTATGTAAAGCTTTTACGCTATCGGGAAAAAAGTGTTCATTCAAAGCCGTATGTGGAGAATATTGTAAAAAACATAGAATAGATAATCAAGTGTTAGGAACTAGACCAAAAATAAATGTTTCGTTATTATAAAAAAAATGTTAGATAAGGAAACGCTCAGACCCGTCATAGTAGCAATGGCGCTTTATCTTGCAATTTCAAAAATCGTACCAGAACTTCTTAAGAAACCAACCAATATTAAATTTATTGATGATATTGTTGCTATGCTTATTGCTCAGAGAGGATCACTCATGTCCGGCGCCATCTTGACTGGTGTTATTACTTTCCTTACCAATTATATTATAGACGAATTCTTGTAATACATTTTCTTTACATGTTAACATATGAGTCCTCGGATGTTCCATATACCTTAATTTTTTAGTATATGCATCTTCCATAAACTCTCGTAATTGATTTTCGTCGGGTTTCCCCCATTGCATACCCGCTTTGAATAAAAAATCGTCTCTCGGTATTTCTTGTAAACCACATTTTATAGTATACGGTGTTTTGACATATTCAGGAGCACCCCCATAATCGGTTATAATAACGGGTTTGTTTCGTAAAGCTGCTTCGACTGCTCCCATGCCTACACCTTCTGAAGACGAAAAACTAACATAACAGTCTCCCATTTCATGTATTTTTTCCATTTCATCATCTGATATGAGTCCGTTTATAAACGTAACATTAGGTATCCTCGCTTCGACGGGCTGTTTACACGTTGCTTTTACCAATAAACGCGAATCTGGTTTATTCATACGTACGAACGTTTCTAAGATTTTATTAAAATTTTTACGTGGGTCGTGAACATTACCTATATGGTAAAACGTATACGGTCTCTTATCGGGTATATGTGCATGTATAACGAAAAAATCTTTATCAGGAAACTGTTTTTTAAAAACTTTTCTACAGAATTCACTCGGTACAGCAATTCTATCAAATAAGTCAAAAAGTTTACCATAATCTTCGTGTACTGTTTCTGTTTCGCATACGGTCATACACGTCACGTGTTTAATTTTTCTTTTTATTTCTGGTATCTTATCTAACCAGTATGATACAGGTAAAGCAAATATAAGCGCTCTTTCACATTCCGGAATTTCTTCGTGTATTTCTAAGTATTTACTTCTGGGAAAAAGGTTCATATATTTTTTACAGTGTTGACCTATACCACTCAGGGGAGTTGGACCAATGAATAACATTTAGTATAAAGATAATATTTCTTTTATATATATTACGCGATGGACTCTCTCAGAAAACAAATTGAAGATGCACTTCAAAGACCAAAAATCAATAAAGAAACTATTTATGGTATTTTGAAACAGATTGTGGATAAAATTGAAGCGCCAGTACCACCAAAGGTCCCAGAACCAGCGCCAGCGCCAGCGCCAGCACCACCAAAAGCTCCAGAGCCAGCGCCAGCGCCAGCGCCAGTGTCTGCACCAGCTCCAGCTCCAGTCCCAGAGAAAAAGAAGACAACGACGCCAAAGAAAACTGTAAAGCGTGTTGTTAAAAAGAAGGTTGAGGAACCGAAGGCGTAAATTTATTTTTAAGAAAAACAAATCCGCCCATAATTATAGCTAAAAATAACACTAAGTAACGTAGAGGATACTTTTCCTTTTTTTCCTTTTCTATCCTTTCAATATCGTGCTTATCCGGAAGTTTTTCAACATTTATGTTGAGTTCATCTATCTTCCCGATAAGTTTATGTAACGCTTCAAGAATTTGTACTTCTCTATTGATAGGTTTTTCCTTGACGTCTATGGTCGTAATTTCAAGAACCATGTACCAAGATGCATCGGGTTGTAACGTAACATAGTCATTATCACCTTGTAATTCGTATATTTTGAAATGAAGTTTTTGTAAAGATATAGGGTTGAATAAATTTGTCTGACGCTGGAACGATTTCCATTGTTTATCACGCATGATAAAATCGTTACTTCCCGTAAAACTTCGTTCTAATGGTACACGCGCTAGGATCTGTCCGTTACGTTCATCTAAAATCTGTCCTCGTTTTGGAATATCAGGGCATAATATGTCTACATACTTTGCAACGTTCGTGGTACCTAAATCATTTTCACCTATTTGTGTGATATAAAAATCAACGGGTTTTAAACCACAAACTTGTGATAATTCCTCTAAATGTAAATTTGATTCAAGTGTTAAATCTATGGTAAACGTGTTATTTGTTCCATTTACAAATTGAGAATCGATGATTATATATTGAACCTTTTTCGGTAAGTCCTGAAGCGATACCATCTTGTATTTAGTATATAAAAAAAATAAAAGTAATTATTAACAGTTATGTTTACATTCTACAAAAGTATGTGTAACTTAATAGTGCCTACTACCCCAAAACCCGCGAGTATAAATGTATTTGATAATGATTATATCGTATCCAAAAATGAAGCGAATGAAACAATCATTTTAGAAATACCAAAACAACCTAAGTTATATAATACATGGAAAAATAATAAAAAATGAAATGGAAGACTATATCGCCCTACACACGTACGACTACATTCTCGCCTTTTGTCAAGCGACAAACGAACT
>Ga0208425_1000304_pt1 | contig 17307 bp, 21 predicted proteins | sample DEB08_DNA_4_FD_185496 | JGI IMG/M metagenome (GOLD analysis project Ga0208425, IMG submission 185496) | Aqueous microbial communities from the Delaware River and Bay under freshwater to marine salinity gradient to study organic matter... | ecosystem: Environmental > Aquatic > Marine > Coastal ...
CGACGAGATCACCGTTGCGCGCAACAGTGACAGACACGCGACCGGAGTTCGCGGCAGTACCGTTGACGGTCTGCTCGATGTTCTCCATCGCGAAGTTGGTGTGGCGCTTGTATTTCGCCTGGAAGAAAGTCACCTCAGGGTTACCGGTAAGGTAGACATCCTGGGCGCCGTACGCTACGAGTTGCATGAGACCACCGGCCATTTTGAGAGTTGTTGTACTATAGGCAGAGAAAATAATTTTGGGGGAACGCGCATTTCCCGATCCCAATTTTTCTCAGTCCAACATAAATGTCGACACACCCTGAAGAAGATGAAATTGAAGAGGGAGAAATTGTTTCCGAAGATGAAATTTCTTTGGACATGTCCGATGACGAGCAGATTTTGGGAGATGATGGTATCGATATCGCCGAACTCTTAAGTTCACTCATGGCGACGCCTGAGGGTGACACAGTCTGTACAGCCCTTGTAAATATTGCACTCCAACTACAAACACAAAATAAAATTTTAGTTAAAATGCTCAGTAAGATTCAAAGTGCTTAAGGAATAAATTGTATATAATATAAATGCAGGAAACCCACTTCATCGACAAGGAACCCAACACTTATGAAGCTTTGGCGGAACTTCACAAGGAACAAATCCAGTCGATGAATCAGGAACATATTGTAAAACTTATCGATACCATCGAGTTTCGTTGGGACTTGAAATCTGAGGACTATAGGAATGCCCGGGAATTGGGATACCGGCAGTATATTCACCCAGATAACTATGATGCCTACGGTAACCCAGATCCCTCGAACATCGATATCATAGCGATCAAAGGTGTAAGGGAAAGACATCGTCGTTTCATGGTAGATCTCAAGAATCACACTCGAGAATTAAAGATCCATACCTTATCGGTAGATGAAGATGGTATCACTCTCGTTAAGAGAATTAACAACGTATTGAAGCAGATCAACGATGGGTACGAAAACATTCGAAGACATTACATGTCATACGAACGAATTGTTAATCCAACATTATTGCCCCAAGTTACCTCGTCCTCTGATCCATCTACGATGGATGAAGATGAGATTGAGAGTGCGACTCCATTTCAAAAATGTCTACTGTACACCCTGGACCAGACCTACAAGTCTGGGTACCGCCGGTACAGGGATCATTGTTGTGAAGAAATTCGAACGGTCGATGGATACAGGACCCGTGCATGGATTCCTAAATTTACTATTACTCAATTTGTATATTCCCTGTCATCCAAAGATGACGATTTTAACAACTGGAAAAACTTTACGAGCAAGGGGTCTGTATACAGGGAGGTTATCGACAATATATCCAAGTGCGTTGATCACCAGTTTCCCCAAATTGAGAAAAGACGTCACGTCTGGTCGTTTAAGAACGGGGTTTTTGTTGGGAAACAATATAACGCAGATCGCGACGCGTATGAGTGCCGCTTCTACCCCTACGACAGTAAGGAATTCAGGTGCCTCGATCCAACTATAGTCGCGTGTAAGTACTTTGATCAACAGTTTGACGACTTTTCACACAAGGAACGGTGGCAGGATATCCCCACACCCTATTTCGACAGTGTGTTGGACTACCAGCAATTTGGAGACCCGGAGGTGTGTAACTGGGCGTATGTAATGGGTGGACGACTCTGTTTCGAAGTTGGGGACATGGATGGTTGGCAGGTTATCCCATTCTTCAAAGGTATCGCGAGGTCTGGTAAATCCACGCTGATCACCAAGGTGTTCAAGAAGTTCTACGATAGTGAAGATGTTGGTACGCTTTCAAATAACATCGAGAAGAAGTTTGGACTCTCAGCCATCAAGGATTCTTTCATGTTTATCGCACCCGAAGTCAAAGGTGATCTGGCTCTGGAACAGGCTGAGTTTCAGTCTATTGTTTCGGGTGAAGATGTTTCTATAGCCGTCAAGAACAAAACAGCCATTTCCATCGAATGGAAGGTTCCCGGTGTTTTAGGTGGTAACGAAGTTCCAAACTGGAAAGACAATTCTGGATCTATCCTCCGTCGTATCTTGCCATGGAATTTCAGTAAGCAGGTCCAGGACGCGGACCCCCACCTTGACAAGAAACTCGACAGGGAGTTACCTGTTATCCTCCTCAAATGCGTCAGGGCGTATCTAGATTATGCATATAAGTACAGTGATAAGGATATTTGGAATGTGGTCCCGAAGTATTTCAAAAAGATTCAAAACCAGGTTGCCATGGTTGCGAGCACTCTGATCAATTTCCTAGAATCTACCAATATCATTTTGGGTCCCGAAAAGTTTGTCCCCCAGACACTGTTCATCGAATCTTTCAAGCGGCACTGTGAAGCAAACAACCTGGGGAAACCCAAATTCCATCAAGACTTTTACGCGGGTCCATTTAGTTCCAGAGATATAGAAGTTAAAAATGCAGCGGTTGTTTACAAGGGTAGGCAATACAAAAATCAACCCGTGATTTACGGTGTCGATGTTGTCGATGAACTCATGGAGATTAGTACCGACCACTGAAAAAAATATTCCCAATTAGTAATATGAGCCAGAGTGTCAAGGAATTTGTCAGACAATCTGGTGTAGAAGTTCAGAGTCCAAACTCAAACTCGAATGACAATTTTGCGAGAGAGCTTGAGGAGGCTATGAATGTCGAGACGAACGCGCAAAGGGAAGCACGAAGAAGAAGGGAAAGTTTGGCCAAGGCTTCCTCATTTTTTAGAACCCCCAGTCGCCCAACACGCCCGGTACAGATACCACAACCCTTACAAGAAAATTTAATGAATAATCAAAACTATAATACCCTCGGTGATGAATTTGCTGATGCGATGCCTGTTCCAAATGTAACACGGGAGATTGAAGTCAGTAAATTGAATATGGGTATGTTCAACGCCACCGTAAATACAAACTTTGGTAGCGGGGATCGCGTGAATCTCAAAAAAATACTTATGCGATCGCCAATCGGTCAAACCCCCATTGGTGAGGGTCTTTATGTAGACACGGAGGATATCCGCGGTGTTTACGGGCAGTTTAAGACGGGGTTCTCTCATACGAAGGAATATGGACCTAAGGGTGACCTAAACAAAAACTTTTCGACGGTCCAAATTAAACTGAAAATTACCAACAACACCGAAACCAAGGGGGGTACGGTGAACATATACAAAAATGGTAAGATACGTTTTTCGGGGGGCTTCGTTGGACGCGATATATCCAATCAGGCTGAACTCATTCGCAACTTTGTTATAGGTAAGTATACGGAGGGGCAAAGCTTCCTATATAATCCATTCCAATACAACAATCTCAGTGGGACCTTTATGTTCAACGGTATCTTTAAAGATATGAAGAACGTCGCGAGACTCCAAAACAAGTTTGAAATATCCTACATTTCGTATGAACCCGAACTGGCTCCCTTCCTGTACATGACCTTTAGGGAGCACAAGTTTATTCTATCCAAGTCTGGGAATATCCAAATATCTGGGGCTAAGAACCCCAGAGATATGATGGATGCTTACAACGCGGGGAGTGATCTTGTTAAGATACTGTATAAAAACGGGTTTATAAATATAACCGGCGCGTTCCCAAAAAAAGCCCAAAAGACTTCTACAAAGGTAACTGTGGTCAAACCAAAGTCGAAGCCCACCAGGCCCAGAATTAGAAAACAGGTCCTCGTATATATGATTGGCGCGAAGAAGTGTACGAGTCTCAAGAAACCCAAACTCGTGGACATGGCTAAGAAAATGGGTATCGTAGATATAACTAAGAGCACCACAAAGGAGGAACTATGCAAAAAAATTGAAAAGGCGTCCGCGAATAATAAGAAAAATGCGACGTTTAGGAATACCAATAAAAATAGAAATGTACGCCTCTCTGGAACGAACAAGTCTTTCAAAATTGGTAAATCCAAGTGTAGTAACTACACTAAGACTGAACTCACCCGTATCGCTAAGATTCTAAACATCTCAGTGGGTCCCAAAGATACCAAGAACTCCCTGTGTGCCAAGATTGAGAAGGCTCGGAACGAACTCGCCAAGCCCAAGCCCAAGCCCAAGCCCAAGCCCAAGTCCCCAAACAATAACCTTGCGAAAAATTTAGAAAGGACTCTGATTAAGGCTGAAGTTATGCGAAAGAGGGGTCTAAATGACAATTCAATCCGTAAAGACCTCACCAAGCTGTATGGTGACAAGTGGATGAAGAGATACAAACCTTCTTTGAATCAAGACATCCGAAATATTAAAAAAGAGGCCAACTCTATCATGAAGAGGAATCGGAAAAATGTTCCATTCAAGAAAGACATCGATGCTCTCAAGAAAAAGATGGTATCTCAATGGAAAATGCAGAGAAAACGAGAACTGGAGAAGAAGTTCTACATGAACACCGTAAATGTTACAGGTATCGCTAACAACTTGAAGAATGCATACCGACGCGCCGCCACCATTTACGCGATGAACCAAAAAACAGCTCCCTCGAAGAAGAAGATGGATAAATATAAGAAATCGTGGTTAAAGTTTAGAGCTAATATGAATGTAAATAATGCACGGAAGAAGTGGAACGCTGTCGCCGCAGCCGCCCGCGGAAGAAATTCTTTCCCGGCTGGAACTAGGGTTGAAAAGGTATAATCATGGTGTTAGAGTTAACGATGATACAAGGACTTGGGGTACCCGTACAAACTCGTGGATGGAAATGGCACGAGAAGAATTCCTAGATGGCATAATCTACGTGATAGCCGATTACATTAGAATTGGACGAAACAGTAAAGATCATAAGAGCCTACTTGAAATAGAGTTTAATGACTATTACAGGAAGGATGATAACAGATTGATTATATATATTCTAAATAATTATACTAGAATTGATAGCCCGAAGCACAAAAAACTTATTGACACTTTATGCTCTTGTTTATAATTTTGTCGGGTTCTGCGGCTTGCTTCAAATGAATCGTGTGATAGGAAAAATCATACTTTGGAAATGTTCGTTTTATTAAATCTGAAATTGAAATAGCATCGATGAACCTGGGTAAACCCGAACATACTGAAATTCGTTCAATTTGGAGAAATCTATCCTCCCATTGCACGAACTTTTTTAATTCCTTCTCGGGAACTTCGTCCTTCCTCATCTGATTGTACATCTTTTTAGACATACCCTGACTCATGTGGAAATTTTTAGATCCCCCGATCTCATCTGGCTCCGTGGTTTTTTCGTGTATGAGAACAAAAACAAGTATAGCTGCTACGAGGTATAACATCTTACTATATATTACATAATTTTTACTAGATCCGCCACCTTGTTGATGATGTTGAACAACTTGTAAACTGAATCCACGTCCCCGGGCTTCACAATCTCAAGCTCAATCTGGTATGAGGCCTCCTCCTCCGAGTCCATATCGACATTGTCCCCCGAAGAGATTGTCATATCGATGCTCAAATTCTTGCGCACGAAGGAGTGGCGTACCTTCGTCCTCTTCCTATCCATCTCATACTCCCCAGAAGTGGGGATCTCCCGAGCGATGCACACCCTCACATCAAGGGGATCACACTTGAAGTCCTCCTTGACGACGTTAATTTTTTGAATCATCGTCTGCTCCCCAGTGTCTTCATTTGAGGTGATTCGTACACTATTTTTATCATTGTAGAATACGTCAGACTCGTTGTAGTCGGTGGACTCCCACCCATCGTAGTTCTTGAGTCCTTTTAAGACACGTTCCCATGTATCCTTCCCTACATTGGTGTCGAAGAGGGAACCATTGTGCTTCCCGAGGCGAACTTCAACCTCGATGTTCTCCTCGGTCTTGAAGGCCTCGAAGGAGGGGAGGATGGTATCGGTGATGTGCTTAATATCCATTGTGATTTTTACTTAACATTTACAATTTGCGCCTTTTACTTAAGCCTTTTTTATCGATAAATTGTAATGAAAGGTCTTACCAACCTTGGGAACACCTGTTATTTCAATACAGCTGTTCAATGCCTTTTACATACACCAGTTCTCACGAACTACTTTTTAAAAAAACCATACGAGGGGGGGTGTAGATTTACTCAGGTGTATTCCAATTTTGTCACAGTCTACTGGACGGGTGGTCATTCTAAACTGTGTGTAAGTCCACTTCTATCTATGTTTCAAGAAGAGTTTCCACGTTTTAAATCCCGTGAGCAACACGACGTCCAAGAAGCAATTCTGTGTATCATAGACATCCTTGAACGATCGCAGCCGTTCATTAAACCATGGTTTTACGGTAAGAAGGTTCAAGAAACTATTTGGCCCGGTGGTAAGTCAACGAGTGAAGAACCCTTCAGTGTTCACTTGGTGACTTCGGATGGTGTTGACTTGGGGGAGATGCTCAAAAAGAGTATGGATTGGAATGTACTAGAAAACTTTGAGGACACCGAGGGTAAGGTGCACAACGTGGCCACGACACGATCCCTCTTTTCAGAGCTTCCCCAGATTTTGATGATTTCATTTGACAGAAAAAGTCACGTCAAGATTATAGAGACTATCGTTATCGATACATTTGAGTACAATCTAGTGGCAACAGCGCTTCACGAGGGTGACCAAAATGATGGACACTATATATCATTTGTAAAATGTAGAAATAGGTGGCATTTTATAAACGACGATACTATTAAAATGTGTCCATTACCCGAAGAGGCTGGATTCTATTTTATGGTTTACAATCTAAAAACTCCTGAATCTTGATGTCCTCCCTAATATTTACAATCGTCCGATAGAATGTTCTTCTATTATTGGGATGCGTCTTATCCGTTCTCCTCTTTAGGGGTCTCCACCACATACGTTTTCCATCATCTACAAAATCACATTCAACGATAGCTCCCTCCTCGAACCATGGTTCATTCATGAGATCCATCGCAACTTCAGATTCAAACACCAACTTTCCCTTTTCTTGAACATAGAGTCTCCACGCTAGGGGACCCCCAACGGTGCCCGGCACTTCCCATGAAGGTTCCTTCTTCATGAGAAAGTCTACAGTATTCTTCTCCTTCGGTTTCCATTTAAACATTGTCTCGTGGGTTCCAATCCTAACTGGTTCATTCACTGGGGTGAAAACGAGACCGTCAATACGTTGGGTAACGGTGGGGAGGTACACATCCAAGAACTTGTCGTAGTCCCTCATTTGATGAAACGTCTTGACTTTGAGACGGAATTTATCACTTTTCATGTAGATTATAGACCCAGTTACAATCTTACACGCTTCCAATCTTAGCATCAGATTCAAATCCCAAACTGGTTCACCATTGGCAAAAACCGCGTCATAGACCATGAGGGTATTCTCGTACAGTTCACCATCGAGAATGGTCCCCTCGTAGGCCACCTTTTTCAGGTTTACTGGGACTTCAAACATGTTGAAGGAGCGGTTGACAAAGATACATTTCTTTTTACCCTGGAACATGAGGGCAACCATCATATATCTCTCACCATCCGTCTTCTCACACACTAGGTACTCCGCACCCTTGAGAATGGGAAAGTGTCGACGTTCAATTGAGATAGGTTGGGGTCCCGGGAAGTAGTCTTTACTCTTCCAACATGTGTGGATATAATTCACGACGTGTTTGTAAAGTGGTGAATTATTACCGATAGACATATTTGTATGTGTGTATATAACTTTAATTAACTTTTACACCAGCGGCGTTTAAGATATTACTTACACATTCATGTGTGTAAGTTAGACTTAACTTAGATGCTGAAAATGCATAAATCCTCACTCCCTGTTCTTTGAATTTTTCAAACATTTTTGGGTAAACTTTCCAATTTCCAGTTTTTCTATCTTTGATACTCTTGATAGTATTTTTGGTGTTCATCATCCAACAACGTGCGGTCGTGTGATCAACTTGATAAATATCTTGAGACACCTTCTTACCCACGGATGTGTCGAAAGTGAGACCCATTTGTTCAACTGGTTCTGCGGCTTCGCTCCGAACTTTTGATTTAAACATGTCCCAATCTATACCCTCTTTTACACCCGGAAAAACCAAACACCCAACTCCCTCGTGAGCTTCGAAGCATTGTGCAATAGATCCCTCGTCGATACCAATTCCAAAATCAATAAAAAGTATACGATCATGACTTTTCATATACTTTTGAATCATCTCCGCCTTTTCGTAAGGATCGTCGTTGACAAAAATAATTTCATTGTTAATTTGTTTTTGGAGACAATTTATATTAAGGCGTAGAATAGAATGGAGAGTTTTGACACTACAAGACTTTGATCGTGTAGTTATAATAGTAACAAGATTCATATTTTTTGAATACACTCTAAACCTTAAGCCTGTCATTCAAGCACCCACTAAATGGTAAATTCCCGACGTGACCTAGTGTAGTATTTACATCGGCATAGATTTTACCATCAACCTGTTGCCAACGACGACAGAATGCATAGTCTTCAGAGAGGTACCTTCGATTTACGGGGTCTATCATACAGTCAAAGGCTGCGTGATAGTCGTCAAAGTCTCTATTTTGGTGATCATTCTTACACCAAAGTTCCGGGAACTTCTCCTCCAGGGTCTTAAACACTGACCGTTTGATAACCATGAAACCGGTGGGACCGTCGAGAATCTCTATGAACCCATTGGTGATGGGGCGATTTTGTGCTCCAAAGTTGATTACGAGACTTGACGACAACATCGACATATCCCTATCATCCCCATTCTTCACGGCGTTGGCGGCTTGATCCCACATCACAACCTTTTTGGGGTAACATGCGACAGAGAGGTCATGACCAGACTTGACAAGGCGGACTACGGATGCTGGGTCGAAGTGAATATCGGCATCGATAAACATAAAATATTCACAATCCGTTTTCTGCATAAAGCGTCCCACGGATACATTACGGGCGCGGTGTACGAGTGATTCATTTTCGGTCGTGTCGAGATATAACTGAATACCTTCTTTTATTAAAAGAACTTGAAGTTTAATAATACTAGACATATACTTTTCTAAACACAGCCCACCGTAACATGGTGTGGCGAGAAACAACTTGGTCATTTTCTAAACTACACCTTTAACCTCTAAGTGTTTTTTTATAATGATCTCTATCTTGTTTAGTGTCGGTATAGACACCGAACACTTTTCACACATCTCCGCCTTCGTAACCTTATTTCCAAAAACTATATGAATAATTGCGGATGCAATACTATTGGGTGTTTTGCTCATAAGATCCACACAATCCTCTGTCGCACTACACATCCTATTACACCGAAGTCGTTCATCACGGGTAACCTCGAAAGAGTTTAGTAAACGATTCATCACGTCGAATGCTTTTGTCACGTAGTTCTTTTCGGTTTTCCCCGCTATAACGTCTTGGAACATCTGGGTTGTCCGGCTAATATCCTTAGACTGAATTCCAAACATTTCAGCAATTTCCTTAGTCGTCCTCGGAAATTGAGCAAGACGGCATGCGTACAGTACAGAGTTCGCCTTAATCCCCAAACGCACCGCACCACGGGTAAGTTTCTGATTGTTAAATTTTTTGTACATCATCTTGGCATCTTTGAGTATCGAATCTGGTAAAGTATGACACGCCTCATCAATGTCCTTATACGCATGAAAAAGAGAACGATCTTTGTGGTTCATAGACATATGAAAGTTAATTTTAGCCATACGTTTATTTTCGTATGTTGAAGAACGTTGCGTTGAAATAACAGTTCCCTTTCCCCAATTTTGTGAAAAGAGCTCTGGGTTTGGATTAGGATTACCACACCTAGATGGATCATTCACTTTTCCATCGTCCGTCATTCCACTCGTCCATTCTGCGGTATCATCGATAAACCTGTCATCTACAAGTCCACATTCAGAACACGTTGGTAATCCTTCGGGTGAAATAATTTTAGTACCTGAGCACTCACGGCATATATGTATGTTAGCTGGCTTTTCTTCGGTTTGTTTTGGTAATAATGAATCTAACTGAGTCCAGATAGCTGCCAGCATCTTTTTAGATGTCAAACTTTTTTTTACTTTTCCAAATGACGCACTATATACTTAGGCCTTTTACGTGCATTTCAATCATATCAATTGTTTCTTTAAAACTTTTACCCCCTGAAGTCGAGGGTTTCCATCCCGCCCATTCTTTATCGATTATCTCATGCCCGGGTGGTGGGGAACCTTGTATTTCACCATCTGATACGACGAAATCATCTAAATCAGATCCCGACTGTCCCTCGTCATATATGTCACTGTCAGTATCCTCGACGTCAATCTCATAATAGTGTGCAAACATATTACCACCGAGGGACTTCATTTCCAGATCACAGAACGTCGTTCCACTTGGATAATGCTCCATGAGACTTTCAAAGGGCGCAGGGGACAATTCCCCGTCGTCTATTTTGTAGACACACGCAGACTTATAAATAAGTTCAGTTGGATTTAAGTACCTAACCCCAAGGGTCAGGCCAGTGTTCATCCCGACAACACCGTACATTTCGTCTTCAATACCGTCTTCGTTTACAAATAGTTTTACTATATCATTTTCGTTTATTTCAGATGGCACAATCATGCTTAGAGTTTTCTCACAAAAAATATTCAGGGATAATATCACAGATGAAAGTTATTATTTATTCGAAGGAAGGATGTCAGTATTGCGACCACGCGGTGACCCTCAGTGAGGCAGAGGGTCTCGAATACGAAAAGATTTTGATAGAAAAAGAGGAACTAAAAAATCTATGTGGTGGCAGTATCGATTCCTACCCTCAAATATTTATTGACGGACGTCATATCGGAAACTACTTTGAATACCAGGAATACATAGAAGAAGAATATGAACCCATCCTATCCCCAACCCTCAACAGATTTACTGTCTTTCCCCTGAAGTATCCTGAGCTCTGGGAACTCTATAAGAAGGCCCAAATGTCCAATTGGACTGCGGAAGAGGTAGATCTATCTGGTGACCTGAACGATTGGAAAGCACTCAACGACAACGAGCAAAAGTTCATAAAGTATATCCTGGCATTCTTTGCTGGCTCCGATGGAATTGTATTTGAGAATATCAATAACAATTTCGCCGATGAGGTACAAATCTCTGAGGCCCGTTCATTCTATGCATACCAATGTCACAATGAAATGGTCCACGGGGAAACGTACTCTAAACTGATAGACAAATACATCAAAGATTCTACTGAGAAAAAACACCTCTTCGAAGCTATTCAAACCGTCCCCTGTATTCAAAAAAAGGCCAACTGGGCCCTAAAATGGTTCGATACGAAGTCCCGAACCTTCGCTGAACGTCTCTTCGCGTTCGCCTGTGTAGAGGGAATCTTCTTTTCTGGAAGTTTCTGTGCCATCTACTGGCTCAAGAAGCGTGGCCTGATGCCCGGTCTATGCTTCTCGAATGAACTCATCTCTAGGGATGAGGGTCTCCATCAGGAGTTTGCCGTGGAACTTTTCAAACTTTTACGGAACAAACCTTCTACAGATACGATTCATTCTATCGTGAAGGAGGCTGTGGAAATTGAAAAAGGGTTCATCTTAGATGCCCTACCGTGTAATCTCATAGGGATGAATTCTGAGAAGATGTCTGAATACATCGAGTACGTTTCCGATCGTCTTCTCAAACAGGTTGGTCAACCCACATTGTGGGGTTCAAAGAATCCTTTCGACTTTATGGAAAACATAAGTCTAGACGGAAAAACCAACTTTTTTGAAAAGAGGGTAGGGGATTACGGGAAGATGGATGACACATCGGATGATATCGGATTTGATGAGGAGTTTTAGTCGAATAAAGCTCCCTCTGAACTGATCGCCATGGGTTGAAGTTTGTACTCACTTGTGGTAACCTCATCTTCAGGTTCCACCACCTGTGGTTGTTCCACGATTACCTTTTTCTCACCCTTTTTACCATTCTTCTTAGAGCAACCACCCGAACTCTTTCTCACATTCATCATAGCCCACACGATGAGAGTGAAAACGATGGCGTGGACAAATAGACCCAACGTCGTTGGGCAACCAGTGTTGGATGCGATCCGGGGCCCCAAAACCTTCTTGACGAGAAGGAAGGTGTTGGGGTTCGCCACTATGAAAAATAGTAAACCGGAAATGACGGAAATTGTTAATTTCTCCTGCTGTTTTTTACCGTTGCAGCCGCAACCACAGTCTTTAAAAAGACCCATAATTGTTTTAACATATATCGAGAAAAAAACTAACTTAAAGTTGAACCTCCTAGAATAAATATAACCAACAAACAATGTCGCTCTCTATTCAACGAATTTCCGATCTCTCCCCTGCTTCTGTGGGCTTCTCGAACCTCCGTAAAAACAAAAATGGCGGTAAAACCGTCTACCTAAACGCTGGCGGCAACAAAAAATGTTACATTCAACTCCCCTTCATGCGATCCCCCTTCGGTCTCAGTGCCTTTACTGACGAGGGAACTGGACGCACCACCTATTCCCTCGATCTCTCGTTTGACCCAGATAACGAGCAGGCTATGGACGTGCACAAGACGCTTTCTGAGCTTGATGATATCATCGTCAATACTGTCGCCAAGAACTCTAAGGAGTGGCTCGGTAAGGAGTTCAACGTCGCGGTTCTCAAGGAGGCCCTTTACAAGCCGATGGTTCGCCCCGGTAAGGAACAGTACCCCTCTACTATGAAGCTGAAGATTACAACCAAGCCCGATGGCACATTTGTTCCCGAGGCTTACACGATGAAGCGTGAGCCTACGACGGTCGAGGCCATCGAGAAGGGTCAGAAGGTTATGTGCATCATTGATCTCAGTAGCATCTGGTTCATCGATAACAAGTTCGGTGTCACCATGAGGCTCAACCAATGTCTATTGGAGCAGTCTACGAAGCTCCCGTCCTTCGCCTTCCAGGGCCTCGATCTCCCAGAGCCAGAAGATGAGGACGACGAGGAGGAGGTTGATGAGGAGGTTGATGTCTAATGTCCCTAAAAAAACAAAAAAATTTCCAATCTCTATTGGTAAGAAGAAAAAAACTTCTTACGAATAAGTAAGAATGTCCAACATTGAGAAGAATCTCAAGAAGATTTTTAGGGGGAAAAAGGGGTGTTCACCCAAAGACTATTTACCTTCAACGAAGAAAGTTGGATCTGGTGCGTATGGAAATGTTTTCAGGGGAAATGTGAATGGGAATGGTAAGAGATATGTAGCCTACAAAGAAATCAAGTTACCAGGAAATAACGTAACTCTCGTCGAATTGCAGAACTATCTCAAACAGAATCCAGCTCGAATGGAATTCACTATTGCGAAAAAGTTGAAGGGCTTCGGTGTTCCAGAAAATTACATATACAAGACATGTAGTGATAAAGTCATCATCTATATGGAATACATCGATGGGATGGAATTAAGAAACTGGTGGAAGACTAACCCAACATTAGAACAACAAAAGTCTCTTATAGTTCAGGTTATTTACAACCTCTACAGGATTCATAAAAAGTATCCAAAATTCAGACACCATGATCTTCATGAGGGCAACATTTTGATAAAAAAGGTACCCGAAAAGAAAATCAAAGTTGAGCTAAACAATAAAACGTACACAATTTCAAATGGTGGTATCGAGGCTGTAATGATTGATTTTGGATTTTCACTATTTCCCCGTATAAAAAATCCTTTGATAAACGATAACTACTTCAAAAATATTGGAATTTCCAGAAAATCTCATAAACTATATGATGTACACCTTTTCTTAAACAGTCTCTACAACTTGATCACACAACAAAAAAACCCCGGAGTGGCCACACGCGTCTCGAGGAATTTTATTAAGTCCCTCTTACCACCCATGTATTTGGGTCGCAAAAGTACAGTTGTTGATGAGTTTAGATTGATTGGTACCGATCGTAAAAATGTCGCTCACACCTTTTACCTACCGGGGTTTGAAAATATTTTATCTAAACCCTTCCTCACGGGTGAAACCAAGGCTTTACCCCTACCAAAGCCACGAAAATTTGCGAAACCCCCCATAGCTCCGAAAAAGAAATCCAGTACACCAATCAATAAGGCGGCTGCATATGCGAAGGCGGTAGCTGTTATGAAAAAACAACGGGAAGTCGGTCCCCGTTCCCCCAAGCCAGTCCCTCGCAGACGGATGTGATTAAAGCACGATCTTGAAGACGCGCTTAGTGCCCTCATCAACTTCGGAGAGTATCTTAAACTTTGGGGTCTTGGTGAGCTTCACCCCATCCTTAGTGACGAATGATTTCATCCGTTCAACTTCACCACGGGGCATTTTCCTGGTGTACTTGAGTGTGACATTCTTAGTTCCAATAGTAAATTCAGTTGAAGACATTTTAATATTTACCTATAATAAAATATGATTGCTTTCGTGATTCTATTGATTGTTGTTATCATGATTCTCATGCGAACTGAACGGGCTCCACCAAAAGACGGTAAGAAATGGACGGTTTACGGGACCATGGGTTGTGGATGGACTCGTAAGCAGTTAGAATATATGAATAAGAAAAACATACCTCATACGTTTATCGATTGTGATAAAGAATCATGTGCTGGTATGGATGCGTTCCCGACACTCGTAGACCCCAATGGTAAACAATTAGTTGGATACAATGAAGTTTAGAGGCCACGGATGACGGTCATGGAGATGGCGAGAATGAGGGCATCCGTCAAGTTCTTGATAGGCTTGAGGATAGAGATGTGCTTCACGAGCGACCTGTTCCACACGAGGCGGAGGATGAAGGTGCTGATGAGGATTGTGAGCACGAAGATGAGAATTTCAGAGAGAATGTCAGACTTACTTTCGGATTTGGAAACCTCCTTGATCATTTATTAGGGGTGGATATTTTTTTTCTATCCCTACTTCAAATGAAAGACCTCCCCCTGAGTGGGTCAGAAAGTAGGTTTACAAATAGGAGGTGGGGAACAAGTGTAGGTATAGGTAATAATAATTGTTATGCGTATGCTGTTGGTGACTATGAAGCCTATCGTTGGCAGAAATCTATACCAGGTGATAGATCTGGATTGTCAAATGGTAATCACAACTATACCCACTGTACAGGTCTCCCAAACCGCGTCATATCAGACAACCCCAAAAAGGTCTACAAGGTTGATGCGAATACAAAATGTAAAAAGGGCTACTTCAAGGTCATGATGTTTGTTTCCCCTGGGCGACCAACGAACTATATTCGTCAGGGTGACTTTCACTTTTATAAGCAACATGGTGTTGTAGAATACAAAGTGAAGCCTGGAGATACCATAAAATCGGTAGCTAAGTTCTTCAAGGTACCAGAGTCAAGGATAAAGAAGGCTGGAACCTTCAAAACTGGGAAACGTATTGTATTCAAAGCTAACGTATTCAGTCACAAGAGGGGGTGGGCTACGGGTCCACTTCTGACTGACGCTAAGGGGGGTATGATAAAAGATCCCCGTAAAGCTTCTAGGAACTACCCAGGTCTAAACTATGAGAAGTACTGTAGTTCATTCTGCGTCAAGAATTCCGGCATCAAAGTCGGAAAGACTCATCCCAAGGTCCGATAGAATACTATCTAAATCCATCAAATTTTCGACACCGTCGAAGGATAGATCGAAAAGATCCACAACCTCCATTGTAGTATTTTCATTCAATGACACAGTATTTGACACTGCTGTGTGATTGTTCTGTACTGTGACTGTAATTTTAAACTGCGAAGCATCAAAAACTTTTCTACATACAGGACAAGTATTTTTACCTTTATTTTTCCATTCCTGTAGACAGTGGGAATGAAACATATGTCCGCATCGAGTCGGTGGATTTGCCCGAGTCGACTTAACCTCATTTAGACATATGGAACATGTTGACATTCTATAGTACGGGTGTAAAGTTTTTTACCAAATTTAGCTCAGTTAGTAAATCTTGGATGCATTGACGAGTGGTTTGTTGCAGTCATTGCAGTTAGTCTTCCCCTGTTCGTCTTGGATCTTGGAGAGCATTTCTGGTCCAGACTTTTGGAGAAGCTGACGGTACGAATAGTTGTCCTCGAAGGAAATGTTGTTCTGTTTCATCACGTAGTTGTTGAACAGTTGGGCTGACGTGTTTATGGTGAAGCATCGACCATCGGCCATGCCAAGTCGTTGAGACATCTTTTATTAAAATACACCTAGAAATTAATTTGTCTATTGGATATAGTTTTCATCCATGACTCAAAACCTCTCTCTTTCAAAACCTTCACAAAGGGGTCACACCTGTACCCCAAAAATATATCAAAAACATCCGTCTCTGTAGTTCGAGAAACCCTAATCCTGGGGTTCTCGTTGATGTGCTGATTAATTATATTGTACCCAAATGCAATTTCTTTTAGGGTCTCTGCCCCAGTGATTATAATCTTCCCTGTGCTGAAGATACTGCAGGTAATCTCCTTCATATCATGGGCTGGTTTGAACTTAATCTTAACCGCTGAATATCTATCTGGTTCAAAAGACACCTTAAAAATGTCATTGTACCTCTCAAACCAATCTGAAACTTGCATCAGGTTAATGTTATAATTGAGACTGAAGTTTGAATTGATCATCACAACCCGGAAAGATTCCACTGGAGCTGTGTTGGTCATACCCAAAAAGTTTTTGAAAATGAAAATAAGTTGGGTGATGATGCGCTTACAATCGAAGAGATCACAACACCCTGCAACTTGGATACTTCCATTTGGGAACACCTTTACAGATTTCGTACTGTATGTATCGTGGTAGGTAAGTGTGACCTGATTGTAAAATGTAGTTGGCTTCAATTTCCATTCAAATCCATCCATTTTTGATCCCTGTCGCCTCATCTTGTAGGAACCAATCCTCTCAAAAGTGGTCCGTAATCTATCGATATCAATTTTTTGGACAAAGCTCGAGACCATCGTAATTGTGGTAATCTTTATCCATGAGGGTTTAAACTCTTCTGGTAACTGATTCCGGAAATCATTTATAGTGAGGAGGTAGGAAAAACTGTTATTAGCGATTGAAGAGTACATACTTTTTACGTGGACAGAAGCCACTTAGGTGTTTAAAGAAACAAAACGTCTTTAAATCAAATGACCTCCTTTTTTAAGTCTGCTCGACATATTCATGACGTGGAGTCTGATCTTTCATATGTTGAGATTGAATACGAACGCTATATTAGAAGTGTAGGGCAATATGCGACTTTTAAAGATTACATCAATACAGAGCCCCTCGCTGATTGGGTATATTTAGAGTCAAACAGACAATCTATTCAATACGAAAAATTCCTCGACGCCATGGTGAAAAAAACATTGGAGGTGAGGCAGCGGATGTGTGAAGTTCTACTTGAAAATACATTGGCATACGAGCGGATAGATAATGTTTATCTTCGCCTCTTACACGCAAGTAAAATTTTAGATCCTACATTTCAACCACCTCGTATAAATAAGG
>Ga0208425_1000308_pt1 | contig 17244 bp, 23 predicted proteins | sample DEB08_DNA_4_FD_185496 | JGI IMG/M metagenome (GOLD analysis project Ga0208425, IMG submission 185496) | Aqueous microbial communities from the Delaware River and Bay under freshwater to marine salinity gradient to study organic matter... | ecosystem: Environmental > Aquatic > Marine > Coastal ...
AAGGTCTAATACGTTTGATGCTTAAGTTTAAGAAGTTTGAAAAAGAAGACTTGGATATGATTGAAACAAATTTTCATTTTCCAGAAAGCTCAAAAGCAGCTATGATGAAAGAAACTTGTTTGAGTGCGTACACAGCAATGCAGGAAAGTAGAGTGTTTATGATTGGTGGTGTATACGGATTGTGGGATAATGTAGGTGAAGCCTGGTTTATGATGTCCAAGTATGCTTACGATATGCCGAGATCAGCAGCCAAGTATTCTAGTTTGTTATTAGATCATGTGCAAGAAGACAACGATTTACAGCGTATACAGGCAAGCGTTCATGCAGATGACAAACAAGCTATAAGATATGTTGAATGGTTGGGTTTTGAGAATGAGGGTTTAATGAAGAAGTATGGTCCTGATGGATCAGATTATTATCGTTTTGCGAGGGTGGCGTAATGGCAAATGCAATGTATGCAAATGATGCACAGGCTTCTGCATCTGGTGGAGGTGGTGGAGGAGCAGCAGCAGGTGCTATGGGTCTTAGTGCTATACTTGGTTTTAAATCAAGTCAAGCTGCTGCCAAGCAAGCAAGATTAACTGCTGAATATAATGCTAAGGTAGCAGAGAATGAGCGAGTATTATTACAGCGTTCTGCAAGAGATGAGCAAGAAAGGTTACGTCAAGGATCAGATAAACTAATATCGGCACAAAGAGTAGCTGCTGCTAAATCAGGCGTTGTTACTGGAACAGGTAGTAATTTATTGGCGTTGCGAGATACATATATGAACACAGAGATGGATGCTATAGCTATAAGATATGCAAGCAGTATACAGGAACAAGCAAAAACTGCACAAGCAGCTATGATTAGAGCAGAGGGTGCTTCAAGATCATCTGCAATTAAAACACAAGCGTATGCCAATTTACTTGAAGCTGGTGCAAAAACAGCAACTATGATGGGATAAGATATGCCGAAGATACCTACATATGACCAACTTGGACAAAGAGTAAAAGCACCTACCACACAGATTGGTGTTAGAGCAGACACACAGGCATTTGTTGGTGCCCAACTGGCTACGGCAGATTTGTTTAAAAAGGCTGGTAATATAGCTTACGAATTTGGCATGAAAGAGAAAGAAGAAAACACTAAGGCAGCATTTGCTGAGTTAAAGACACAATACAATAATGAGGTTAATGATTTAATAAGAAACAGCAAGGCTAGAAGCACATTAGACGCTGAAAACGAATTAAAAGATTATAATCGCAGGTTTGAAAAAAATTACGCAAAAAAGAATTTAACTCCCAATCAACTTAAATCTATTAAAGCGCAAATGCTTTTGCATCAAGGTGCTAAAATGCAAGTTGGTAAAAACTTAGCGTTTGATAGAGGGAGAGATTACAATTCTACGCTTCATAAAAACGCAAGCGATAATTTAATTATAGAAATTAGCAAGCAACCTATAGGCACTCCTTTGCGTAACGCAATGGAAGATGAGTTAAGGGAAACAATAAATATAGCTAATGAAAATGGTGAAACTAAAAACTTAACTTACAAAACAGTTGACGAGGCTTTTAGTGCTATAAAAATAAATGATTATAGCCTTTTATCAGGAAATGCTCAAAGCATTGAAGAAATACAAGAATTAAAAGATAATCTTAAAAATGAAAAGTTTATGCCTGAGACAAGTCTTAAATTAAATGCGTTATTAGACGCTGAAGAAAAGAGAGTTCATGGCGAGTATTCTGATGCCATTGTAAGAAACATATTTGTTAGTAATGATAAGGCTTTGACAGATGACAAAGAATTTGACAAAGAAATACAAAGACTTAACAAGTCAGACCTTATTGAATTTGTAAACGACAAAGGTGTTAGAATTAGGGTCAACCCAAAAACATTACCTGTTAACATTTTAGAGACGATAAAAGCGAAATCGCAAACAAGAAGAAACGAGTTATTATCTAAAGAAATCAATGACATAAAAGTAAGTCTTAGTGCAGAGGTTCAAGGTAAATCTTTGTCTGAGCTAACTAAAGACAGAGATAATATAGATGCCACAGGCAAAGATAGATACAGACCTGAGATTACGAATTTTGCTTCTAGGGAGCAAATGAAACAAATTATTAATACAGAAATCAAAGATAAAGCTAAAAGAGCTATAGCCGACTCAATGACAACTATAGGCAATATATCATCAGATTTGCGTGCTGATGGCGTTATAAGTGATGACAATAAAAAAAGAATAGATGAAGTTTATAATACACTTATTTTGGCAGACGAATATCAAAAAGCCAATGAATTTCAGGTGACAGTTAATTCTGAGATAAAAGCATCAAGTGCATTTCAGTCAATTAAATTCAGCAGCAAACAGGCATCAATTGATAAACTTAATGAATTAAAGTTTAATTGGCAAAAGTCTGGCAAAAAGGAAGATGAATTAGTTTATAATAGTTTTAAGGCACAAGTAGCTGTAAGAGACAAAGAAATAAAAGATGATTTTATAGGTTACTATCAAAGACAAAATCCTAAAGAGGAAATTACAGCAGACAAAATGCTTAGTTTGCAAGCTGAGATGGGTATACCTGCTCTTGAGAGAAGAGTTACTTCTAACGCACAATTAACTGCGTTTGAAGCACAGTTTAATGAGCCAGGTATTTCGTATGACCAAAAAGCAAAAATTGGAAATGACTTTATAACAAGTTTTGGTGCCCATCAAAACAAAGTTTTACGTCATTTAATAAACACAGGGAAAATAACAACTGTAGATAACCTTTTACTTGCATACCCAAATGATGTAAGGATTAAAGGTGTTGTAACTGCCAACACACCAGCAAATATAAAATTGAATAAAGATTCAGTACAGGGTGTGCCAAAAGCTGACAGGGAAACTGTTAGTTCTGAAATGTCTACATTATTCAGTGATTATTCTATAAGTATAGTTGGTGGTGGGTTTGATGATGTTCTGAGTGGTGGTTTTACTAAAGGCAGAGCCAATCACATACAAAATCTTAGAGGTATAGCAATTAACACAGCTAACTATTATCTAAGAGAAGGTTTGGTTTCTGATCCTACAGAAGCAGCAAAAAGGGCATATAATGAAGTTGTTGGAAATCATAACACATTTGTACAGGTAAATAATATTCCAGTTAGGTTTGGTATAGAGTACGAGCCTGTGGCTAATTCTTTAGCTGATATTTTAGAAACATCTATAATTTATAATGTTGACTATTTAAAAGAAACTGTAGAAGCACCACCTGCACCACTAGGATTAGATGATGCAGCAAAAAGCAAATGGCAAGAACAATATTATACAGACTTAAAGTCAAGAGGTACTTGGAGAACAACAACAGATGGTACTGGTGTGTATATGGTAGATCAACTTGGTAACATGGTAAAAAGAAAAGATGCAGCTATGGAACCTGGGGAAACAGGTGGAATGGCTCCATTTATAACTGTTAAGTTTGATAGTTTGGCTTTAACATTAGAAAAATATAACGAAATACAAACTGGGCAAGGAACAATACAAACAAAGAAAACAAGATTGATAGATCATTTTCAAACAACTGGGCAGTTATTCTAATGGTTGGAATGTATATACCAGAGCAGACGGATGATCCTAATTTAACTAATCAATATTTTGATCTAACCAAAGCTGGTACTTTAGATGTTTTGGGTGCAACATTTCAAGAAACAATGTATTACAATCCATTAAACGCCTTAAATAGATTGGCAGAACAGTATACTGGGAAAGCAGATGCAGGAAAAGTAATATCTAAAGATGATTGGAAAGAAAGCGAGTACTACAGAGATGGTATACAAGTTGATGACAATGGCATCAAAGAAGGATTAGCACAACTTTTAGCTGAAAGAGTAGATAGAAGGCGTGAATTTCAAATAACTTTGCAAAGGTCAAAAGGTGGTTTTGGCTTGGGTGCTGCTCAATTTGGCGTGGCTATAGCTGGTAGTTTCCTTGATCCATTAAATGTAGCCAGTGCGTTTATTCCTGCCCTTGGTCCAGCTAGAGTTGCATCAATGGCAGCTAAAATGGGTAAAAGTGGAGCAAGAGCAGTAAAAGGTGCTGTAGATGGTGCTGTTGGTGCTGCTGTTTTGGAGCCATTAATAATAGGTGCTGCTGCTGCCGAGCAAGATGAAAGCTACACTTTATTAGATAGCTTTTTAAATGTTGCTGTAGGTAGTGCGTTGGGTAGTGGACTTCATGTGGGATTTGGTAAGATATCAGACAGAATAAACAGAACACCACCACAAACAAGAGCTAGAGCAGAAAAAACATCAATAGGTCAGGTTCTAACAGACAAGCCAGTACAGGTTGATCGTATTGTTGATGAAGCAGAAACGACAACAGTAAAACCTAAAGCAGAACAGACTGACACAATTACAGTTTACAATTCTGATGGTGAGCCAAGAGTAGTAGAAAAAGTAAGGGTTGATGACGAGGGCATCATTACTATCAAAGATACTGATGGCACTGAAAAGGTTGTGGATCAGAGTGATGTTGTAAGCAAGTCACCTTATGATGAAGATTTTGTAATTGATTTAACCGAAGTTGGTCTTGATGATATGTCTGCCACTGTAGCTGATTTAACACGAGTTGGTCAAGCTGGAGGTATGAACAAAAAACAAGCCATAAAGTCATTAGAAGATGCAAGGTTTATTGTAGAAAATCAGCTTAAAAGATTTGAAGAGGGTACTAAAATAAAAGGAGGAATATTTAAAAAAGATAAAATTGTTGTAGATGAAGCTAAAGTAGCAAGTAAAAAGGCAAGTTTAAAAGCGTTAGACATTGCTTTGGATAGATTAAAAGGTAAAAAAGTTGTAAGACCAAAAGATCCTATAACAAATCAAACCACTGAGCCTGGTGCAAAAGATACAAACACAACAGAAGAAACTGTAACCACACAAGAAGGTGCAGAGTTAACGCCACAGCAAATAAATGACCAAAGAGATTCAGCTAGTATAAGTCAAGACAAGTTGGGTAGATTAGATGAGTACGCAGACAAAGTTGATAAAATGGATGCAGACACTGCTGATTTAGGTGAAATAAAAGCAGAGGATATTGAAGCAGAGAACGAAGCTATGATGCTTGAATTGGAGGATCCTGAGATAATAGATTCCTTGCCAGATATTGCCAAACAAACATTGCAAAAAGCTAAAGCAGCTATGAGAGAAGCAGATGATGCAGCAGAAAAAGCAAGAGTTTCTTATGACACTGCAACACAGGTTGGAGCACAATGCGTTATTAGGAGTAAAAGCTAATGAGTTGCGTAGATGAAGTATTACAAGCTGGTAAAAGAGCAGGTATAAATTTAGAGCAAGATGAAGCACAAGAGATAGTAGCTATTTTGGAAAAAAAATTAGCCAAAAGAATGGCTAACGCAGGTGCAGACCAAGACTTAGATTTGTTTAATTTAGCAAAAGAAATAGCAAAACAAGCAAGAATTAATGCAGCAATAATGAGGAAAACAAGGCTTTTAAATATGAGAGCCTACACTAAAATAATGACTAAGCTAAAGAATAATCCTGACAATCCAGGGCAAGTTCTGGAAGCAATTTTGACAGGTGATATTAGGGTTATTGATGATGGCTTGGGTAGCGTTGATAGAAGACAGCAAGCTATAAGCCTAGAATACGCAGGTCAGTTAGTCGCTGCATTGAGAAAAAAAGATTTAGAAGCGTTATTTAAGTCAGGCGATTTAGATGAACTAATATACAAAGCGATGTTTGATGGTCCTGATTCACTTGATTTGAATGTTGCTGGTGCAAGAGAAGCTGTAGAAATAGCTGAAATTGTACAAAAAGTACAAAAACAATTACTTCAAAGGAAAAATAGAAATGGTGCAGTAATTGGTGAGCTAAAGAATTATGTTGTTAGACAAGGGCATGATCCAATAATCTTGAGGAAAACAGGCAAAGATAACTGGGTTAACTATATGCTAGAGAAAGATGGGAATGGTGCTTACGTAAGGTTAAGTGACCAAACATTTGAAAGCAAAAGCCAGTTTAAAGATGGTGTAGAATACACAGATGAACAATTTATAGGCGATATATACGATAATTTAGTTTCAGGTCAGCATCAAAAAGTTGATGGTGGTGATAACATGGGTGATAAATTAGTTGGATTTTCAGGTCCAGCTAACTTGGCAAAAAAGCTAAGTACATCAAGAGTTTTGCACTTTAAAGATGGACAAGCAGCATATGATTACGCACAAAAATTTACAAGACAAAGTTTTAGTGAAGCTGTTGTAAATGGTATTTTGCATGATGGTCAGGCTATTGGTCTTATGGAAACTTTTGGCACAAATCCAAGAGCTATGTTTGATAGGATTTTGCAAGATGCACAAGAAATAAATAAAACCAATCTGAAAGCTAGGGAAACAATCAAAACAAAAAGATTAGAAAATCAATTTAGGGAACTGGATGGCACTACAAGAGCTAGGGGTTCAGGTAGACTGTTATTAGGTGGAACTGTTGATTTTGCTGGAATAAATGCAGCTTGGCGTATGTTGCAAAATATGGCAAAGCTAGGTGCAGCCACAATATCTTCATTTTCGGACATAGCAACAAAAGCACATTTTATAAATTCAAGAACAGAAAGAAATATATTTACATCATATTTAAGGGCGTTTAGCGATATATTTAGAAACTATAGTGGCAAGCAACAAAAGGAATTAGCTTACTTGCTAAATGTAGGTGTGGAGAACTTTTTAGGTGATGTTCATTCAAGGTTTGGTGCAAACGATAGCTTGCCAGGAATGATGGGTAAAGCACATCAAATGTTTTTCAGATTAAATGGTATGACATGGTGGAACAATGCACAGAAAACTGGCTTGGCTAGGATGATATCAGCAGATTTAGCCATGTATACGAACAGAGCATTTGACGAAATACCAACAAGAACAAGACTAAATTTACAAAGATATGGGATAAATGCAGAAGATTGGGCAGTATATAGTAGTATGGAAAAGAAAGCATTAGATGGTAATGACTATTTAGTTCCTGCTGCTGTTGATGATGTGGATCCTTCTATTCTTCAAGCAGGTGCTTTAAGGGAAGCAAATCTAACAAGAAAAAGAAAACTGAAGAAAGTAACTGATGTGGAGTTACAAAGATACAAAGACAATCTAAGAACAAAACTATCTTCATATTTAACTGATGCAGCAGATACGGCTATTCCTACGCCTGGTGCTAAAGAAAGAGCTATAATGAATCAGGGTACTGAAAGAGGTACAGTATTAGGTGAAGCAATAAGGGCATTGATGCAATTAAAAGGGTTCCCAATAACTTACGTGACCAAAGGTATGTCACAACAATATCATGCTAAAAAACAAGCAGGGCAAAGTGGTATATATGGCGTAGCACAAATGATGGTCGGTACTACCATTATGGGTTACTTGTCAATGACAACAAAAGATATATTAAAAGGCAAGAGTCCAGCAGAGGTTTATGACGAAAGGGAAGGCTTGAATTATAAAACATTTGTGAGGGCATTTACTCAAGGTGGTGGTGCTGGAATATATGGTGATTTTGTTTTTGGTGAGTTTAATAGATTTGGTAGATCGCCATTAGAAACATTTGCTGGACCTACCTTCGGCACAGCAGCAGATGTATTGAAGTTATATGCTGCTTTAAGGGATGGTAAAACAGATCAGGTGACAAAAAATGCTTTTAGGACTTTAGTATCGAACACGCCATATATTAATTTATTTTACACTAAAACAGCTTTAGATTATTTGTTTTTATATGGAATGATGGAAAAAACAAATCCTGGGTACTTGGCTAGAATGGAAAGAAAAATTGAAAAGGAAACAGATCAAGAATATTACATTTCACCATCAAGGTCAGCAGTTAGGTTTTAATTTGATTAATTTAGCAAAAAAGATTATAACGTAGAAATGAGGTAGTTATGACAGTTAGTAGCACAACCACAAAAAACAGTTACAGTGGAGACGGAAGTACCACCACATTTGCGTATACTTTCAAGATATTCGCAGACGCAGACCTTACTGTGATACTTAGATCGGCTGCTGGTACTGAAACAGTACAAACTCTAACAACAAATTACACAGTTACCAATGCAGGTAATGCTAATGGTGGTAATGTTGTGTTTGTTACTGCACCTGCAAGTGGAGTTACTGTTGTTATCAGACGTAACATGGCACAAACTCAGTCTACAGATTACACTGCCAACGATCCATTCCCAGCAGAAAGCCATGAAGATGCTTTAGATAGGCTAACTTTTATTGCACAGCAGCAACAAGAAGAACTAGACAGAAGCATAAAACTATCTCGAACAAATACCATGACATCCACAGAATTTACTGTTGGTGCTTCAGACAGAGCTAACAAGATACTGGCTTTTGATGGTAGTGGAGAGATTTCCGTTACGCAAGAGTTAGGTACATATAGAGGTACAGACACAACAACGACAACAGAAGCGTATGTTGTAAGGGATATCGTCAAATCAACAACTGCTGGGCAGTTAAACAACGTATATATCTGTGTTGCAGATGCTGTTATAGGTGATTTATTAACAGACACAGATCATTTTGAGTTATTGGTAGATGCAGTAAGTGCAGCCACAAGTGCAACAAATGCAGCCAGTTCAGCTAGTGCAGCAGCAACTAGTGAAAGTAATGCAGCAACTTCCGAGTCAAACGCTGCAACAAGTGAGTCTAACGCTTCGACAAGTGCAACATTAGCAGAAAACTATGCAATCAAAACAGATGGCCCAGTAGAAACGTCACCAGATACACATTCATCTAAAGCATGGGCTATTGGTGGTACTGGAATTAATGACACGAATGGTGCAGGAAGTGCAAAGGATTGGGCAACAGATACTACTAATACTGTAGATGGTGATGATTATTCAGCTAAAGAATATGCTATTGGTACACAAAGTGGGCAAACAGATGGCTCTGCAAAACAATGGGCAATTGGTGGTGGTGCAGGATTTGATAGAGATACTGCTGTAAGTGGCTCTGAGTATTCTGCAAAATACTGGGCAAACCAAGCAGCAAATGCAGCACAAGGTCAAAGAGATGTTTATTATGGTGGTTTTTCTAGTGATGCTGCTGCTGAGACATATCAAACAGGTACAAATTTAGGAACTGTAGATGCAGGTGATTTATACTTTAATACAACAACAAGCAAAGTTAAATACTATGATGGAAGTGCGTGGAATAATATTGAAGCAGTAGACACTTCATCATTTGCAGGACAAGGTTTTGCAGTTGCAATGGCTATAGCTTTATAGGAGTTAAATATGGCACAAGATTTTAGACAAGATAAACTTAGAGAGATAGGTGCAGGAACTGGAGAAGTACCCAATGGTACTAACTTTGATAGTTTTGACTGTATCATTTCAATAAGAATGACAAATATTACAGCAAACGCAATCACTTGTTCAGCTTACATAACAAACTCTTCTTTAGATTATTACTTAATCAAAGATGTAACAATACCTGCACATAGTTCACTTGAGCTTATAGATGGAGGTTCAAAGATTGTTGTTGTCTCTGGAGATAGGTTAAAGTTTGATTCAGATACAAGTGCATCACTTGATGTGATTGTTAGTCGTGTAGATGCAATAAGTCAAGTATAGGTGAAACATGGGATATGTAGGTAACGAACCATCAGTAAACTTTACTAGCTTTGCCAAGCAAGACATTACTGGTGATGGTACTGCTAATTACACTCTTACTTATGCAGTAGCTAATGCTAATGAGATTGAAGTCTTTGTAAACAACGTAAGACAAGAGCCATCAGTAGCTTATACAGTTAGTGGTACTGCTTTAACTATGACTGGCAACGTAGCTAGTACAGATGACTTCTATGTTATTTACTTAGGTAAGGCTTTACAGACTACTACACCACCTGATGGAAGTGTAACAAGTGCAAAGTTAGTTGATAGTGCTGTAACAACAGCTAAGATTGCTGATAATGCAGTTAGTAGTGCAAAAATAAGTGCTAGTTTAGGTAAAGTATTACAAGCAGTAGCAGCAACACCAGTAACAGCAGACCAAAGTGTAACAAATAGCAGTGGTTTTAAGTCTGGTGGTATATACGTACAAATAACACCAAGTTCTACAAGTAGTAAAATATTAATCTTTCTTACTGCTACACCATTTTTTGCTAGTGGTGGTAATTTCTCAACTAGTATTTTTAGAAATGTAACAAGTAATTTAGCAATACATACTGCAATAACTGGTGGAACAAATCTAGGACATTCAGAAAGAGGGTTAGTAAATTTTCAAGATACTAATGGTGACCATGTTCAGCCTATAACAATGCACATTTTAGATAGTCCTAACAGTACATCAGAACAAACTTATCTATATGCTATAAACACTTGGTCAAATAATAATCACTCAGCAATGTTAAATAATAGTACTGCACAAATGACAGCACTAGAAATAGGAGCATAGAATGGCATTATCAAAGATACAAGCTGAGTCAATGAACCTAGCAGATACCTTTGCCTTTACTGGTACTGTAAGTGGTGCAGGGGGTATAAACACTCCATATTTTTGGGCTAAAAAAACATCTGCCCAAACACTTACAAGGAATGTTACAACTGAAATAACTGGTTTTACTACTAATGAAATAGATAGTGATAGTGCTTTTGATGGAAATGCTTTTACTGTGCCAAGTGGCGAGGCAGGTAAATATTATTTTAGTTGTCAATTAAAACACGCATTTGCTTCAGCAGGAAATGATGGAGAGAGATTTTTTGTTCAATTTAGAAAAACCTCTGGTGGAGTGAACTCAACTATAGGTTTATCAGATTTTTTTAAAGCTAGTGGTTACAATATTTCTGAAGCTACTAATTCTTTATCTGCAATAATAGATTTAGATGTTGGAGATACAGTCAAAGTTTTAGGTTTTAACAAAGATGGTAATGCAAGTGCTAATGCACAAGTTAGTTCTGATTCATTTTTTATGGGATTTAAATTAATAGGTTAAAATTATGGCAAATATAGCAACAAAAATAGAACTTTATTGTAAAGCAAATGGCAAGGAAGCAATTTTTCAAGAAAATGTTTTTCTTATGGATAATGGTAATGGTGCTTTTATAGAAACATGGTCAGTAGATGGTTTGGATGAACCAACAGATGAGCAACTAGCATCATATGAAACAGCAGGTAATACTGAAGAAGCTAACAATGTTGTACGAAATACAAGACGATTAGCCTATGGAGATATAGGTGACCAGTTAGATGAGATATACCATGACATTGATGCTTGGAGAACTCGTATACAACAAATCAAAACTGATAATCCAAAGGAGTAAGCCATGCCATTTATAGGACAACAACCTACCACTGGTGCTTTCTTGGAGCTAGACAGTCTTACAGCTAGTGCAACAGCAAACTACGATTTACAATTAAATGGTGCATACTACTATCCTGAGAGTGTTAATAATCTTTTAGTATCCATCAACGGAGTTATACAAGGCAGCAACACACTTAGTCTTAGTGGCTATACTCTAACTGTAGGTGCTACATTATCTGCATCTGATGTCATAGACTTTGTAAGAGTGTTTGGCAATGTAGGTACTATATCTACACCTACTGATGGTAGTGTGACAGCTAACAAGATTGCTAGTGGTGCAGTAACTAATGCAAAGATTGCTGATGGTACACTTGATTTAACTAGCAAAGTAACTGGTGTTCTTCCATTAGCTAATGGTGGAAGTGCTTTTGTTAAATTGCTTGACCAAGCAGTAAGTTCAAGTGGTGGCAATTATGACATTAATAATACTTACATCAATAGTACATATGATGAATATAAGTTAATTTATAATGTTAAACCAGATAATGATAATGTAGAATTATTAATTCAATTTTTTATGACAACGAATGCAAGTGGAGATGCAGGTAGTATAATTAGTGGCAATAATTATGCATATCAAAATGCTAGTATGGCAAGTGCTACTTATAAACAAAATAATGCTAGTTCTTATTCAGTTATGGGTCATGTGAATATAGGAAATGCAACTGGTGAAGGTATTAATTTAGTAGGCACACTTGTAAACGTAAACGATACTACAATGCTTACATCATTTAGTGGAACTGGCAGTGTTGTTGGAACAAGTGGTGCTCATCAAGGTTTTTCTTTTCATGCAGGGATGGCTACACCTGCAACATATGCAGCATACTACTGTCGTGGAATCAGATTTTATATGGGTGGTGGACAACATACTGGTCGTGTAAAATTATTTGGTATTAAATAGGAGGATAGCATGGCATTAACAAAATTAAACTCATTAAGTATGCCTACTCATAGTGTGTTGCAAGTACAAGAAGGTGGAAGGACTGATAGATTTGTAGGAACTGGTGGCACAACCTTTACTGACTGTGGAGTGTCTGTGGCTATTACACCTAGTTCTACTTCTTCTAAAATTTTAGTGAGAGTTTCAGGTTCTCTTTCAGTTTCAGGTGGTGGTACTCTTAATGGTTCAAGAGCTATGGTAAAAGTTTTTAGAGATTCAACAGAAATTGGTAGTGGAACTTCAGGTGGTACTTACAATGTTTTTATGGCAGCTTTACTAAGAGAAAGTTATCAAATGCATCCATTTTCACAAGCAACACTTGATAGTCCATCATCTACTTCTTCAATTACTTATAAAATACAAATAGCAAGTGATTCTAATCAATGTGTTATAGGAGGTCGTGGTGAAAGCTCTGAAGTAGCTGTACCAACTAGAATACAAGTTATGGAGATAGCAGGATAATGGTCAAAGCATCAGATGTAAAAGCACAGATAGACACACATGAAGCAGTATGTGCTGAGAGGTGGAGAGAGACTTTAGCTAGATTACGTAGGCTTGAGCAGATCATGATAGGCACAACAGCAACAATGCTTGTAATGATGGTAGGTTTATTATTGAGGTGACATCATGCTTGAAATGCTAATGGTTGCCAACAGTGCTTTTGCAGTTATCAAGCAGACAATCGAAAATGGTCGTGAACTTTCTTCAGCAGGTGCAGCCATTGCGAAATTCGTAGGTGCTGAGGAACAACTCAAAAAAGATTTAGATAAAAAAAAGAGTAGTATTTGGACTAACTTTCTAGGCAAGGAAGACAATGACCTAGAAGAGTTTATGGCTCTTGAAGAGATACGAGTTAAGAACGAACAACTCAGAGAGTTCATGCAGCTATATGGCAGAGCCAATCTCTACAATGATTACATATCCTATTGTGCTGATGCACGTAAAGCTAGGAAAGAAGCTAGGATAAAAGCTGAACAACAAAGAGAAAAGATTAAAGACATAGCTCTTAAAATTGTATTGGCTATATTAGTTTCTGCTTTATTGGCAGGTGTAGTTACTGTCTTGGCTATCATAGCTAGAAAGAAGGGTTTGATATGACAGCCTTTTTACTTGCTTGCACATTAAATGGTATTGTTAATGGTGGTATATACTTTAAGAATGTGAACGTGTGCATACAGTACAGAGACAAACTAAACAATCAATCCTACATGAAAGATGATAAACCACAAGTGTATGAGTGTATGTGTAAACTTGTACCATTTGTGGATACAGAGAAAGTGAAGGTGTACTAATGGTTACAGTTGAACAGTTTCTTAAATGGAAAATACTACCAAGATGTATGATGCTTGCTAGTACAGTCATGTCATGGAGATGTGCTGAATGGTTCATGGATTTAGATGCACCTACAGCAGCACAGTCAGCATTTGTATCTGTGGTTATGGGTGTAATGACAGGTGTGTTTGGTATATGGATGGGTCACGAACATAAGGAGCATAAGTAAGAAATTATGAAGAATAGAAATATATCTCATAGTGATAATTGGGAGACTCCAAAGGAATTATATAATTCTTTAAATGCAGAGTTTGCTTTTGACTTTGATCCATGTCCAATAAACTGTACAAGTTTTGATGGTTTGAAAATAGATTGGGGTAAATCAAATTTTGTTAATCCACCTTATAGTCAAAAGTTAAAAGAATTGTTTGTAAAAAAAGCTATAGAAGAGTCAAGCAAAGGGAAACTTTGTGTTCTTCTTATTCCTGTAAGTACAAGCACAGTATTGTTTCATGATCACATTTTACCTAATGCTGAAGAAATTAGGTTTCTTCGTGGTCGTGTTAAGTTTAAGGGTTATAATACATTTGGCGAACTTGTTGATAATAAAGTTGGTATGCACGATAGTATGATTGTAATTTTAAAAAACAACATTCACAAGGGAGACAAGTAATGTTAACAGCGTTAATAGGTCCAGTAAGTAACTTACTCGGTAAGTTCATAGAAGACAAAGACATGAAGAATAAGTTGGCACATGAGGTGGCAACTATGGCTGAGAACCACGCACAAGAACTAGCCAAGGGTCAACTAGAGATAAATAAAGCAGAAGCAGGTCATAAATCTATATTTGTTGCAGGATGGCGACCTGCTGTGGGTTGGACATGTGCGATTGCTTTTTTATACCATTTTATCCTAAAAGATTTAATTATATTTGGTTGTGCTATTGGTGGTGTTGCTATACCTGAGTTACCTACATTTGACATGGGATCATTAATGACAGTGTTAATGGGTATGCTCGGATTAGGTGGTTTGAGAACTTATGAAAAGCAAAAGGGGTTGACAAAATGAAGTCAAAATCTACAGTAAACAAGTCAGGTAATTACACCAAGCCTACTATGAGAAAGCAGTTATTCCAAAGAATAAAGTCTGGTGGCAAAGGTGGTAAGCCTGGTCAATGGTCAGCTAGGAAAGCACAGATGCTTGCCAAACAGTATAAGGCTAAAGGTGGTGGATATAAATAATGGCACTCACAAAAAGACAAAGATCACTGAAATCTTGGACAAAACAAAAGTGGAGAACCAAGAGTGGCAAGCCTAGTACACAAGGGCGAAAGGCAACAGGTGAGCGTTATCTACCTGAAAAAGCAATTAAGGCTCTTAGTCCCAAAGAATACGCCAAGACTACGGCTGCTAAACGAAAGGCAACTAGAGCAGGTAAACAGGTATCTAAACAGCCCAAAAAGATTGCAGCAAAAACGAAAAGATTTAGAAAGGTTACATAATGTCCAAGCTGAGTCCAAACTTCTCTCTGAGCGAATTAACGAAGAGTCAAACAGCAGAGAGAAAAGGAATAATAAATAGTCCTAATGCTGATGAGATATACAATCTAAGGTTATTAGCTGAGAATATATTACAGCCAATACGAGATAAGTTCGGCTCGTTCATAGTATCAAGTGGTTATAGATCTCCTGAGTTGTCTATTGCTATAGGAAGTTCTGAGAACAGTCAGCATTGTAAAGGACAAGCAGCAGACTTTGAGGTAGCTGGTATGGATAACTATGAGCTTGCTCAATGGATAGAAGAGAACCTGGACTTTGACCAGTTAATATTAGAATGTTATACTGGTGGTAACAGTGGCTGGATTCACTGTAGTTATGTAGAGAATGGAAGAAAAGAAACGCTTACATACGACAAGCAAAATGGTTATAGGCATGGGTTGATTAATGGCTAAGACTCCAGCATGGACAAGAAAAGAAGGTAAGAATCCTAAAGGTGGTTTAAATGCCAAGGGTCGTGCTTCATATAAAGGTGGCACATTAAAAGCACCTGTAAAGAAAGGTGACAATCCAAGAAGAGCTAGTTTTCTAGCTAGAATGGGAGGTATGCGTGGACCTGAAAAGAAAAATGGAAAGCCTACGAGATTGCTACTCTCTCTTCGTGCATGGGGTGCGAGTAGTAAGGCAGATGCTAAAAGAAAAGCTGCTGCAATTAGTAAACGTAATAAATCAAAAAAGAAGTAATTACGAATACATACAAATAGAAAAGGAGACTAATATGCCAATGGGTAAAGGAACTTATGGTTCACAAAAAGGAAGACCAGCTAAGAAAAAGATGGCTGGTAAAGGTTTGACTGCAAAGCAAAAGACATTGCCTAGTGCTTTGCAAAAAAAGATAATGAAAAAGAAATCAAAGAAATGATTTTTGCAATAGCCTTGTTTCCCATTTTATAGGGCATTGAACGCTATCTATTTTCCTAGCCATTTCTTCAGGTTCGTTTCCTAAGTCTTTATAGTTTCTAGCTACATTAACAGAGTCAGCAGATGCAAATGGATAATGTTTACCAGCCTGTGCTAAACCTCTAAGCATATGTATGTGTGGTAAATGCTTATGCTTTTTGGATAACATATTAAATGCTTCATTAATTCTATCAGACCATTTATCAGATCCTACCTGCCAATAATCTCCTGAGCTACCAAAGCAAACCTTTGGGTAATGATCGGTTAAAAAAAGTAGGTAATCTAAATCTAAATTTAAATGCCAAACTGGTGCAGATAAAAAGTCAGGGAATGGAAACTGTAGTAAAAGTTCTTTTTGCTGTGACACTGTTCCACCTATGACATCAGGTATAACTGCCCAATGTGGATGTCCAAGTTTAGGCTCAAGCCAAGCATACAATTTGTTATAATCGATTTGCTTGCCCTGAGTATAAGATGTAAAGGCACCATTATCCCACATTACAGATTGACCTATTTGTAAACAAGTATCTGCATCTCTTGGATCAGCAAAGCTAACGCAGAAATGTTTACCAGCCATACTATAAAGTTGTTCTTTAGGAGTTAGTGGTGTTCCATGATAGTGGATCATTATCTTTTCCTAAATAATACCAAATAAACAAAGCAGCTAACATCTTGCTTGCAAACATTGCTATTGTTGCAACAAAACTAAACTGATTAATCATAAGTAAAAAGATTGCACTATCAATAGGCGTTGATAACAACGAAGATATCAGTATCCTTTGTCTTAGTGATTTATTGCTCCAGGTGTAGTATGCCCAGTCAACTAACTCGCTAACAAGAAAGGCAGTTACAGATGCTATAGCAACAAAAGGACTTGCCATAAAGTAACTCAGCAATCCACCAATAGCCATAGCTCCTAAAACTTTATGACCTATTTCTTTTTGTGCATAATCTCTAAGAACAAAGACTAATCCAACTATCAAAGCCATAGGTGGGTACATTTCTCCAGTACCAAACAAAGGCAGCATTGGCACATACACAAATCCTATGTTTATCAGCACTATCGACAATACATAAGCAATAGTGTATTTAAATTTATTCATGTTTTTTATCCTTTTTTCTGTTTGAGTACCGAACTCCGTCTCTTGATGGTCCATGTATATGGTTATAGTTAGAAGAACCTCCAACAAGTTCAGATAAACTAGAGTGACCAGTATGAAGTTGTGTTGGCTCTCTAAAGACTCTGCCG
>Ga0208425_1000312_pt1 | contig 17174 bp, 21 predicted proteins | sample DEB08_DNA_4_FD_185496 | JGI IMG/M metagenome (GOLD analysis project Ga0208425, IMG submission 185496) | Aqueous microbial communities from the Delaware River and Bay under freshwater to marine salinity gradient to study organic matter... | ecosystem: Environmental > Aquatic > Marine > Coastal ...
GCAATCTGAACCTCAGTATCCGCAACAATATCAAGCTGTCCGTCTGCGCTTGAATTGATATAGATTGCCGTATCGCGGAACTGAACCTTGTCAGTGGTGGTCAGTTCAATATTGGTACCGCCCGAGGTATTACCCGCAACCAACACCTCAGCCAACGTATCCGTAACGCCGGGATCGACGAGCGCGAGCGCGTCAACAACGGCAGCGCCTGAGCCAGCACCATCGAGATAAACAACCGCAGTACGGCCTGTCGCAATCGTCACATTTGCGCCAGATCCTTGAGAGATCGCAATCGACTGAGAACCTGTGGTCGCGTTCTCGATGAACATCACGCGGCTTACAGTATTAGGGGCAATCGTACAGGTTCTAGTTGCAGTTAAACTTACTCCAGAAGTTATCTTAAAATACATTGCTCGAGCAGGATCTGATGCGCCATCAGCAATTGTAGTTGTCGCGTCTGCGTCTGAACTAAATACTTCCTGAGTGCCGTAGCCTAACGCTTCGCCAATTAATTCAAGGTTAGTATTGGTGGAAGTTCCCCATGTTCCTGATTCATCGCCTGTTGCGATTTCTTTTAATCGAAGGTCATTTACATACGTTGCCATTTTATGCTACCTCTTGCCAATTTGGTGTTTGGCTTTCGTCAATATTTTGCCAGTTTGGTGATTGACTTTCATCAATCGCTTGCCAATTTGCATCTTGTCCAGGAATGATAATGCCCCAGACCAAAACTTGCCCTGTTTCACCTTGAGCACTAACTCCAAAAGGTTCAACAACGACATTACCAATAAAGCTAACAGTCCCGACTGCACCCGTTGCAGAAACACCCGTGACAGGGAAGACGTTGCTTGTTCGAGTTGTAACATTTCCGACCGATCCAGTTGCCGACAATCCTGTTGGAATTGTGACCGCTGAAGCTGTAACCGCAACCGAACCAACTGCGCTTGTAGCGGAGATTCCGTTAATTGAAACAATAGCATCAGCCGTAACCGTAACGGATCCAACAGCTCCCGTCCCGGAAACTCCTGTGACCGAGACATTCGCATCAGCCGTAACCGTAACGGATCCAACAGATGCTGTAGCCGAAAGCCCAGTGACTGACGTATTCGCATCAGCAAAGATTGTAACGGTTCCAACTGAACTTGTTGCAGCGATACCCGTGACAGTAACGTTTGCATCTGCGGTAATTGTAACTGAACCGACTGCGCCTGTTGCTCCAGGAAGCGCAACATCCTCACCCCAAGGGCCTTCGCCCCATCCGTGAGATGAGCTATTCCAACCTTCAAATGCAACAATAATGTCGGCCACATGTTAGTCCTATGCAATTCTTATAATTGCAGTACTTGCTCCGGCAGCAGGAAACTGAATAGTAAAATCTCCGCTTGTTGAAGTTTTATCGGCACCAAAGTCAAGAACAACTACTGCTCTATTAGCAGTTCCGGCAGTTGTTGAGGAGTTATAAATTAATGCTCCTCTTGCCGTAATGGTGCTGCTTGACCACGTTGTGTCTGCAAAGTCTGTAAGGGCAGTAGTCGAAGATGTAGTAGGGGTAACATTAGTTAATGTATTTCCCGCTGCCGTGTATCCCGTTCCAGAAACTTCATTACTTGTGGTATAAGCAGTTGTTCCCGCGCCTAAACTTGCGCTAGAAGTATAAAGAGCAATTTTAAAAGTATTGCCAGAACCAGTTGTGGTCGTTGTCCCACCACCAGAACCGCTAGTAAAGTTATGAATGCCTTGCAAAATTTCTTGCTTAAAAGACGTACACATTGCCTGATCAATAGCCATTATAAAGTCCTCAATATTTCAGCCATATCGTCATGGCCGTTTGTTTTAAATAAGTTAAACAACGTAGTTCTGTCACTCTTTATAGATTGATCGCATGCAGCGACAATAACCCAATACATGCGCTCTCTAAAAGCTTCTGCTTGAGCTTTAATAATTGGATCAGCGGTATCACTGATACTAATTATTTTAGCGACTGCATTTGCTGCAATCTCTTCTGAGTTCATTCCGCGACCTTCTGTCGTTTGAACATTTACAGAACCTGGAGTCGCTGAAACTTCTACGCTAAACAATGTTATCCCCTTGCAATGTCATATCTATATTCATCTCTAGAACCGTATCCAGCTCCAAGCTTTTGCAAGCCTTCTAAAGCCATTTGAAACCTTTGCTCATATTGTCCAACTTCTTGAGGTACTTTCAAAAAAGTGGCTGCTTCAATCAAAGTTCCATAAAGCATTGCATCTGGAGCGTTTGTTGATAGCCATGTTGTTCCTGATTCAGCCCCAGCCGTTAAAGAGGCAGGTCTATACTTATAGTGAAGTTCAAACTCGTAGCTTTGATCTGGAGTCGGCGCAACAATAAACGTTGTATCGTCAAACAAAGCGTAGTATTTAGGAAGCCCAGTAGTCGTAGGGTTTGGAGTGTAATCTCTTATAAAAGAAACATGCTTAAACAAAAGATATGTGTACACATTCCCTGAAACTACAGCAAGACTATAGGGCGCTAAAAAATCAGTAGGCGTAGACACATAAGTATTGTTTATTGAAGAAGTTCCTGTAACGTTCTTTCGAAACACAGGAAGCTGTACATTCTTTAATATACGCTCTTCTGCCTCCTGAATAAAAACAGGAAGATCACTTACAAACGTTGACTCTGAAGTCTCACAGTAGTTTTGTACTGCGCTTTTTAAGCTTGCATATGTAAAGCTCATGAGATCACCACTGTTACTGTACCAACTTCTCCAGTTCCTCCAGATCCTTCAAACTCTGAGCCAATTGAATCTCCAGTAGGAGTAATCATTTGGTTAGGATCTATTGTTCTTACAACACCAAAACCTACAATAAGACCAGTTTCTGGCCTTGGGTTTCGTAAAGCTTCTGCGTCAGAAACATGAGGAAGCGGCTCTAATTGAGGCTCTTTAGGCTCATAACACTCACTACAAACCCTAAAGCCAGTCCATTCTTTGCGAAGCTGGGTATACTTATACCTAAATCCGCATCGATCACATATCGCAATCGCATACTTTCCAGAAGCATAAGCCATTAGGCTCTCCTATAGCTTCTTAAGCTAGGAGCCACAAACAAAGACGCTCTACTTTCATCTTGATCTGCTGCTCTAGCAAACTCCTCTTCGTAAAAAGATTTAAGCATTTCTACTCTTTCAGGCGCTTTCTTAAGAGCTATATAATATGCAAGACCTGCCGCTAAACATGGATAAAACCTAAACGGCATATCCATGGTATTAGCACTGGCATCTGCGTCTTCAATTCTTATCAACCTATTGATCAAAAGTTGATCGGTATTGTTTTCAGAAGCAGGCCAAATATAAAGCTTTGGCGTTATTTGTTTATCTAAAAACCACTGTGTTGGCCTAGACTGGGTATTTTTAGTCGGAATGTTCCAATAAGCAGCTCTGCTAACCTGGGCCATTTGAATGTCTGTAGTAGTGCCACCTTCAGTTCTTCTAATAACAACATCCAATACATCTATTGTGGACGATGTTAAGTCAATGGACTCAGCACCTTGAGTTAAGGTTGTTGTCGTATTTTCAATGGTCCATTGATTTAAGCCACGGTTTGCCCAGTCAGCCAAAAGCAGGTTAAGGGATCGCCTTGCGGTAATCCCATCATAACCTGTGCGAAATTCAAGTCCACATCTTTCAAATGCTTCCTCGATATATTCCGCTACATCTGGCTCAAAATCTCTAGTCCCAGAGGTTGTCATTAATATTCCTTTATCAATTCAAGAATAACAGTATAAGTGTCATTTGCGCTTGCACCGATAGTTGTAAACAAAATGTCTCCTGTTACGCCAGCACCGGCATTATTTGGAATACCAGTAAAAGGAGTATAGTCATGATAACCGTTACTATCTGGAGACAGGCCAATAACTAAAACGTTAGCGGTAGCGTCAAACAAAAGCTCAACACCCATACCAACACACTGCCACCATATTTGCGCGACAGTTACTTTAGTACAAGCTTGTCCAGACGAGTTTGCAGATAAAGAAGAAACATCGACTTTAACTACATTTGTCTCGCCGGTTCCATCACTGACATTAGTAAACTTTAGGACGGCTTTACGCTCACCGTCCTGAATAGTTTGTGAAGTGACTGCATCAGCCATGTTGCTCTCCTAAAGTTATCTTATTAAGCGTCAGCAAAAGGAGTAACAATAGTTCCTGAACCGATTAATAAAGAATCATGAACGAGGTAAGTTGCAGTATCGATAGCAGTCACCTTAATAACACTACCAATAATCCCGCCTTTGGTAGAGCCGTTTAAAGTAATTACATCGTTAGATGCAGCAGGAACGAATGCTTTCTTCGCGCCATCATCAACAGCAACTATAGCCGCACCAACAAACTTGTCAGTGCCGTCAGTCAAGATGTCAAGATCGGTTGCTGCGGTTTCAACATAGAAAAAGAAAGACGCGCCAATGTTGTTTGTTTGGTCGGGAGAAGTAGGGTCATTGGGAGCGGTTGAAGAAATAGAAGGCAAAGTAAACTTGCCGTCTGCATCGTTCAACATAATAATTTTACCGGCATGAGCAGCTACAGTAAGTGTAGTGTCAGCAGATAAGCTAACGCTGCTATTAACGCCAGCGGTAATAAAACCAGCTAAAGATTTAACGGGTCCAGAAAAAGTGGTTTGCGCCATTATGGTCACCTCTTACGAAAGGATTCGCCTAAGTATCTTCGTAACGTCCGCTGAGCCGGTTACTTAGGCTGTTTTATCTCAGAATCTATATCTTAGAATAAAAAAAAGGTGGCCAAAAGACCACCTTTTTCTTATGTTTCACATGAAACATTAAGCTCCTTGCGAACCAAACACACAACGTGGGTTACTAAACCCGAAGCTATAACGCTCTCGAGCCTTGTATCGAACATTGCCTGTGTCGAAATCACCTTCCATAGAAGTTGAAATCGGGCTTCTTTCAAAGTGCTTAAACCCGTCAGGGCAGTCGGTCAACAAGAACCATGCATCATTGTCAGACAAGAAATGGTTGACTGCATAACCTTGCGGTAACAGACCCATGTTCTTGATTGCGTTGATGTCATTGTCCGCAGTACCTACGCGTCCTGGGGTATCAAGCAAACGATCAGCTACGAACTGAAGCTGAGGCGGAACAATCAACTTGGTGCCTTGAAGGGCCAAGATCATGCTTCGGTCATCAACAAAAGTCGATACGCTGATCAATGCGTTTTCAAGCGAAGTCTCGTTTAAATCGGACATGGTAGTTGCCCGATTTGCCAGAGTACCGCCATACGCAAGCGGGTGCGCTGTGCTGATCAAAGGCTGACCATCACCACCTGGGAAGCTAGTGTTAAACGCATTGTTAAGAACGTTAGCTGCTTTAACCTGCTTAGTGTGCGCCATACTACGGGCCAAAGCCTTAGTATAACGAGCGCCAAGGCGGTCATACAGATTGTCTTCAACAGCTTCTTCGGTAAGTCCGAAGGCCAAAGCCACGGTCTCATGAGTGTAGCGTGCTGTAAAACCTTCAGAAGCGTTATCATAAGATACGCCTTGTCCTTCGGTTTTAACCTTTGCGTCACCAAAACCTACGATAAGTACTTCTTCTTCGAATGCTCGATCAGAAGACTCTGTTTCGTAAATTTCTGCATGCTCGTTTTCATAACGAGCATATTCCATACCAAATAAAGCATTGAGTCCAGGCTCTAGCTCTTTGGCTAATTGGGCTCTTGAAATAGCCATATATTAACTCCTTAAGCTAAACCAACTTGCTTCTGGCCAAACAGATGATTCTGAATGGTGACAAGCACGTTAGTATTGGCTGAACCTACATCTGAATTGTCTGGGTCACCAGAAATATCCAGGGCTTTTAATGGCAACGTCGCTGTTGTAGCGCCGGTAGAAACATCAAGCTCTACATAAGAGAGGCCTGAGTCTGTGCTACCAGTACCAGCGTTATCAACAATATCGAAATTCCCCCACAGATCTGCAACAGGAAACGCTGCATCTGCTTGAATTTCAAACACATCCATAGGATGGTCGAAAATAAAAGCAATTGCATCGGTCGCTGCATTTCCAGGCCAGTAATTACTCCAAGTAGGAGTGCTGGTCGTAGGATCTGTATAGAAACAGCCGTTAAACACGCCGACAATAATGTCGGAAGTAGCGGATCCACCATCTGCGCGAGCAATACGAGTAACAATACCGGCAGTATTTTGGGTAACAATGTCACCTGCATAAATGCTAGTAGTGTTGGTCGCGTCAGCAGTCGTTAGCCTATAACGAGACTGACCAGAAGAATTGTAGTTCCCCTGAATATTGCGAACATAGCGGAGTCCAAAAGGGGCGTCTTGATTCGCCATTTATTTTCTCCTTAAAACACAATCATAATGGCTCTATTTATTAGAGCCGCCAAATGTTACCTTACTTCTCCTCTCGTTAGAGATAGGCATAGAGGGATGTTCATCCTTCATAAGGTCGTTGTCAACCGCATTCATTTGGTTTTCAGTTCGACTTTGGAAGTATGCGTTCCTTTCTTCTGCCGTTTCTTCTGGGATTTTAGCAAGCATTAATCCGCCTACGCCCACAGTTCCAGCGTGAGATCCTTCATCAATTGTAGGTAAATCATACCCAGCAACTTCAGCAGGATTGACTACTTCGTAGCCTTCTCGCATTCTCATGTGTACGTTGGTTTTATCGGCTTCGCCTCGAATATGAGTTCTTAGCCACCGATACCTCATCCCAGGTGGAGGTTCAGGCGTTTCTAAAATTTGAGGTGGGCGCCATGGCTGACGAGCTTTAGTGGAATCTCTTCCACTTGCGCTTCTGGGCATCCTGCTGGATCCTCCAGAACCTTTTATTTTTGTCTCTTCATTCATGATCTTTGCAACCTCATTTTTTGTTTTGCGTATTCTTTGAACGGCACACCGAGTTTTTTTGCAAGCTGTTGTTCAGTGGGCGAAAGTTCAATTCTACGATCGTTTTGATTGCGTCCTTTTCCTGTTGTGCGCGTACCGGAAACAACTCTTTGGACGGGTTTCGTGTTTCCTGCGGATCGCTCTTCTTGAAACTTGTGAGGGAGTTCCTGTCGAATTCTGCGATTAATTTCAGAATAGTACTGATCTGATTCTAAGTCAATTCCAGATCGAACAAGTTCATCATGTACAGCAAAAGCCACATTGGTCATGACTCTATCTGTGCCGAACCATTCGTTTTGTGCAGCCCATTCCTGAGCTTTGCTAGAAGGCTCTAAGTACTGCGGTTCAGGTTCTTGATTATAATTATCAGGAATCTGATACTCTGGTTCTTGGTAGTTAACCTGACTTTCAGCCCATTTTTTGTAGTCTTCTTTATACTTTGCAAGCTCACGCTTGTATTGTGATAAAGAAGAACGATCGGCCTCGGTTCTGGCAATAAGCTGTTGAGCCTCTGCCATTGCTTCAGGATCTCCAGACTCATAAGCTTTTTGAAGATTTCGTTTAGCAGCATCAGCCTGGGCTTCAATTCTGCCTTCAAATTCCTTCGAATAGCTTTCTTGTATCTGCAAGTTCTGAGCGGCAGAGTTAACGCTTGTCTGTCTTGATTGGGCAGAAAGCTTCTTGTTCTCTTCTTGCAGTTGCTTAGCGTACTGGACAGCTTGAAGTTCTCTACGTTGAAATTCTTTAGCTTGACGAACAGCTTGATTGATCCGCTCTTGAGCAGTTCTAGCCCTTCGTTCAGCTTCAGTTTCTTCTTCGTAATCTTCTTCATTAGCTAAAAAGTCTTCTGTTACTTCATCATCTGTAACAGGAGATATTTCTTCTAGCTCTTCATCCGAAAGTTCAACAAATGTAGATTCATCTTGAACCTCATCGTCTGAACTTCTTAGATTAGCTGGAATTGCTGCACTTTCTATATCCTCGTCTGTGATATTTAAATCAATATCAATATCAGCGAGTGCCTCGCTTAAGGTTTGTTCTGACATGTTTCACCTCACCCTGACTTAATGTCATCGGGATTCAAAATGGTCCCAATAACTTCATCATCATTAATAATTCGCACTTCAGAGTCATCTTCTAAAGAAAATCTGGCTCCTGCATAACGACCTATTAACACCCATTGTCCTTCCTCACACCAAGGTATGCCGCCAAACTTGTCGTCATCTTGGTAGGCTAATGGGCCTTTTTTAAGAACATAAGCAATAACAGTAGCTAGACCTTCCTTGTCTAAGGTTTGTTTTGTCAGAACAATCCCGCCTTCTGTTACGCCTTTGCCTCTATAAGGTAAAACAAGAAGCTTCCACCCAGCAGGGTTTGGCATTCTTTCTAATAGTGTTTTGTCCAGAAGATCTGGATTTAAAACACGTTCCTCACTACTCACATACGCGTCATCTAATGACGATTTTGCGAGAGCATCTGTTGCTGACAGATTACTCATCGGGGTCTCCTTCAGTTCGCAATGCTTCTTTTAACTCCTCGCGAAGGGTGCGAAGCATCGATAACTCACCCATCACGAATTTATAGTCCTCCATTGTTTTAATGTTACCGCCAGTCAAGTACTCAATATGACCTTCTTCAAACTTTTGAAGTTTTTTAAAGATATAAGATGAGAGATTAACTGTATCCATTAAAACACTCCGCCTCCTCTAGGTGGTTGCGAAGGACCTCCTGGTCTTGCGTCTTCATCATATGGTTCATCTTCACCAGTTGGCGGGATCGGCGGAGCACCTAAACCAGCATATGGCGCTAGTGGCGACATAGGCATAGGCTGTCCGTACCCTCCGAACTGAGTTTGAGGAAGCGGTGATGTTGGCATTTCATAAGTCGGGTATCTAGATATATTAGCTCCCGACTGCATTTTTTTAACAAAGTCTTCTCGAACCTGCGGATCATAAGATTGACCAAGGATGTTTCTTGGAACAAACTGCTCACGCATACCTTTCAGCGGATCCATATCTATAAACGTAGGTGGTGGCGGAGGCGTTGGTTCTGGATTTGGAGATGGTGTTGGACTTGGCTGCTCGCTTGTTGGCGGCTTCCAATCTGCGGGTTTTCTTCCTTGAACCCAGCCTGGTGCAGGACTCCATCCTCCGCTTGATGCCATCCATTCTTCACCCGTTGTAGGGTTGTAGAAAGGAACCATAACCATCGTTGACGGTCCTCCAGAATGCGTAAAGCCTGGAGGTGCAGGTCCCGTTTTAGGTCCATCTCTTGGACCTTCTTCATATGGATATTCTGTCGGCATATCTCCTATAGGAGGGAACGTTGGAGCAGGTCCTTCACTCTCTTTTATTATGTCTGTTAATCCACGCCCGTCTAAAATATCAGGAGGCGTGGGTTCTTCCTGTTGCTTTTTCCACTCCTCAAGACCATTCCAATTTGGATTAATTCTAGGAACAGGCTCTGCTGTAAACTTAAACTCTGGAGGTTGAGCCGCCCACATAGGCGCTACAGTATTTTGAAGAGAAGGATCTTCGTTGCCTTTAGGCCCCGAGCTTCCTGTCTCATCATACGTTATCCCAGTCCCGCCTCCTGGAACAAAAGAAACAGGTGTATCGGGAGGTGTGGGCTCTGGGTCTGAATTACCAACAGACCCTATAGGATCAACAACCCTTTGTCTTTCAGCATTTATAACAACAGGAGCTTCTAGCTTTGGAGGTTCTTCTTGTTTTTGTTCTGGCCGAATAAAGTTAAAAGTATTGTAATCATCTGCCTTATATCCAAGCCTTGACATAAACTCTTCTGGAGTATATTTGTTAGTCGCTTGATCGCCTGTAAAACCAAAACCACTTATGTCCTCAATAAACGTATTAGTTTCGGGATCATATCTTGCGTTAAGGCTAAAATCTTTAGCAGCAGCAGAATTGTTATATGTATTAACAAGTTGATCAGGAGTTAAATCTAATGTTTTAACTTCTTTTTTAGCTTCGGCAGCCCTTCTGGCTTCAGCCGCTTCTTGTTGACGCCTATATTCTTCTTTTTTTGCATCAGCCGCTTCAATAACAGCTCGTCTTCTTGAAGCTTCAATAGCAGCTCTTTTAGCCTCGGCAGCACGTTTTGCCTCAGCCGCACGTTTTGCCTCAGCAATTCTTTTAGCTTCGGCTACTCTTTTAGCCTCAGCCGCTGTTTTAGCCTCCGCTATTCTTTTGGCCTCAGCCGCCTTTTTAGCCTCTGCTTCTTTAATAGCTCTAAGTCTATTTCTTTCTTTTGCAGCTTTATCTGCTCTTTCTTTAGCAGCCCTAGCTTCGGCTCTTTCTTTTGCAGCCTTGGCTTCTTTTGCAGCTCTCTCTCTTTCTTTAGCAGCCCTAGCTTCAGCAGCTTTATCTGCCCTTTCTTTTGCAATCTTCTTTTCTTCTCGTTCAGCCGCTTCAATAATGGCCCGTCTTCTTTGAGCCTCAACAGCGGCTTTTTTAGCTTCAGCTACTCTTTTTGCTTCAGCAATCCTTTTAGCCTCAGCGGCTCTTTTAGCTTCGGCGGCTCTTTTAGCTTCAGCCGCTCTTTCTTTTTCCGCTTCTGCTTTTTTTGCTCTAGCTGCTTCAATAACAGCTCGTCTTCTTGAAGCTTCAATAGCCGCTTTCTTCGCCTCAGCGGCTTTCTTCGCCTCAGCCGCTTTCTTAGCGTCTGCTATTCTCTTAGCTTCAGCGGCTTTTTTAGCATCTGCCGCTCTCTTAGCTTCGGCTACTTTCTTAGCGTCTGCTATTCTTTTGGCGGCAGCGGCTCTCTTAGCGTCTGCTATTCTTTTAGCTTCAGCCGCCTTCTTAGCCTCTGCTATTTTTTTAGCTTCAGCTATTCTTTTAGCGGCAGCGGCTCTCTTCGCTTCAGCGGCTCTCTTCGCTTCAGCAATCCTTTTAGCCTCAGCAGCTCTTGACGCGGATGATGGGCCTGTTTTTACTGTTCCTAATTTAGTAGTTTTAACAGGCGTAGATCTTCTTGGAGCAACTTTAGTTGTGCTTCTAGGAACTACACCAACTCCTCTTTCTATAGAAGACGGTCTTCCTCTTCCTCTGCGTGGTGCCATTAGTAAAAGCTCCTCATAATTCCACCGCCAAATCCGCCCATCATTTGTTGAAAACCACCGCCCATTTGCTGCGGTTGTTGTCTTTGATTCATTTGACCACCAAACGGACTTGGTCCAGCATTTTGATATTGCGGCTGTCTTTGTGGTTGATCGTACATGCCGCCCATACCACCACCGTAACCACCTTGCATACCGCCCCCAAACATTGGAGGTCTTTGAGGCATTCCATAACCACCACCGTATCCCCCGCCGAACATCGGAGGTTGTGGCGCATACATACCACCAAACCCACCAAAGCCTCCTCCGTATCCACCACCATAACCTCCGCCATAACCTCCGCCATAACCTGGTTGGGGCATTGGTTGAGGATAAGGCATTCTTGGTTGAGGATAAGGCATTCTTGGTTGAGGATAAGGCATTGGTTGCGGTTGTCGGTATCCGCCGCCCATGCCATAGTTTTGAGGCATCATTGGCTGTGCAAAAGGTCCACTGAACTGCATGCCTGGAAAGCGATTGCCATAACCTTGATTAGGCTGTGGCATTCTTTGTCGAGGCATTTTTGCTTCAAATGTGGTTTTATAATTGCTTAGAGAATCTTGCAGTCTAGGTGAATAACCGACTTGCTCTCTTTTTATAGTCGTTTGTGGCAATTGCCCTCTTCGCTGCATTTGTCTATTCAAAGCATCATGCCCAGCCTCCCGTCGCAGGGGTTGTTGAGGACCCTGCGGTTGGTAAAACTCTGAACGTTGCCTAATATCCGGGATGAATCGGCTTGGCATCGGAGGCGGATTGCGCTTCTCGCCAAAAAGCCGACCCTCGAACTGTTGATCTTGCCTGTACATATCCTGAGGACCGCCGCCAAATCCACCGCCATTTCTTTGAAGGTTTCCGCCAAAAAGTTTTTTTAACGAATCGTATGGATTTTGCTGTTGAAAGCCTCTCGGAGACCCTTCAAGAGCCCCGCCCGTACCGCGTGGATCGAACACTGTAAATTCTGGATTATATTCAGGATTTTTATCGTAAAAACTATTTCTGTCGCTTTCGCTTAATTTGCTAATTTGTTCTTTAATTTTTTTATTAAAATCTATTCCTTCTTGTTCTGTAGGCCTCCTAACGCCCCTACCGAACATATCGATATCCTCTTGGATACGTTCTAAAGGACTTAGATTTTGTTGAATAACAAAAGGATTAAACTGGCTCATTAGAATACGCCTTCGAACTTAGTCCCTCGCTGTGCATCACCGCCACCTCGAGACTTACCTTTGCCCATTCCAGGCTTAGGTGATGCAGAAGCAGATACAGAATCAATAGACGCGTACTTAACGCGGCCTTGATCCTTAACAGTGAATCCGCCTTTGTCTACCTTTGGATCTTTAAAGCTTGTGGTTCTTTTAATCATGATTAGTTCCCAAATATGTTTTTGGTCATTCTTTCGGCTACGTTAGCCATTTGTATAGACTCTTGTAACCTTAGTCTATCTTGAGCGGTTTTGTTCTTCATGTCAGCAATGTCTGCCTGAAGATCCATGCGCTCTTGATCCATAGCATAATCTTTATCGATTCGATCTTCATCCATTTCCATACGTTGCTGAGCTTCCATGGCTTTTCTTTGAACATCTTTAGCCTTGATATCAAGCTCTTCTCGACGCAACTCAACAAGCGGATCGTTCGTATCTTCTGCCTCAAAGATCGGCGCAATCTTTTCAAGCATGTCAGCCGTAATCTGAGCAACCTTAGACTCAATCATTGCCTGCATTGGATTAGGTGGTGGTGGTCCCATGGGCGCTCCCCCTTGCGGAGGAGCCAGTGAAGGGCTGGCACCTGGAGGACCACTCGGAGGGCCACCCATGGGTCCACCTAACTGAGGCGGAGCCATTCCTGGAGGTGGCCCCATCATTTGCATTTGTTGCTGCATCTGCTGCACTTCTGGGTCCTGCATAGCCTGCTGTCGTGCCATTAGATCAATATGCCCGTAAACATGCGCTTGAATCATAGCGCGAAGTTGAGGATTTGTCTTAACAACAGCAGAGTTATATACCGTGATGTGCGAGTCAATGTGCGCTTGATGATCTTGATCAGGAAACGGTGTCGCTGGCTGCATCATCATAAAGTTAGCATTTTCCATAGCCGGTGCAACTGGCATAGGCTGTGGTGGCGGAGGGGGAGGCGGTAGAATCTGTTCTACTTGCTGTACACCCATTGCCTCATACATACGCTTGTAAGCGTTGTACATACCCATAGGACCATGGATTTCAGGGTTAGCCTGCACCATTCTCAACATTTCTTGAGACAACATTACACGCTGGCTCATAGAGAATATGTTGGGGTCACTTACAGGAATAATATCTATTCGGTCATCAAAGTCTTGCTGAATCAGACCTGGGTTACCATTAGCCACCATGTATGGATACGCGGCTGGTAAGTTCTCTTTAAACGTTCGCGCAAGAAGATTAAATTCAATGCGCTGCGAATAATGCAATCTTTTATGAATCGCGCTCATTACGCGACTACCACGCTCTAGTAACGCAACAGTCGTACCAACAGGCGCTTCTTGATTGCCATCTCCAACTTGCATATCACCAATAGAGGCGAATCGCTTACCGGCTTCAACCAGCATACCAAGCAAGTTTAGGAGGGTGCCGCTAGGTTCCTTAAACGGCAGAGGCATTAACGCATCACGCAATGAGCCTCCTGGCGCATCCATGTCTCTGAACTCACCTGGCTGTAAAGGCACATCGCTATCGCGAATACGAATACCACGGGCTTTAAAACCAGCGGGTAAGTTCGCCAAAGTGCCTGCATCAATCAACTGCCGAAGCAATGAGGTCGCCCCACGGGACAACCCACCGATCATATGCGTTAGCCCGAAACCATAAAAGCCGACACCAGGAAGAAACTTGTAATGAACAAAATAATCAATCCGCTTACGCATAGGATCGTTTTGATCGTAGTTCCTTCGAATGGATAGAATTTGAGATTCGCTTTGAGAGATAGTAACAATGTACGGAAGCTTGATACCAGTTTCTTCACCATCGGCATCAATATCTTCATAACCTTCGATGTCGAGTTCGACATGCATTTCAAGGATTTCACACTCATCAGAGCTAGAGTTGCCAGACGGCTTAACGCCTTGTAGTTCATCTAATTCCTCCTCTATGTCACTGTCAGAACCAATGTTCGCAGTTCTGTTAGACATATTGGTTTTTCGATAAAAGCCTGTTTGTTGAAGCTTTTTAACGTCATTGATTGACATATCAACAACGTGCGTAATACGGACAGCACTATCTAAACTGCTGGCGCCATAAGGCACAACCAAGTTTTCTGAAGGAATAAACCTAGAGACAGGTCTTCCCAGCGTTTGATCAAAATGAACCTTACGGAATGCACTACCAGACAGCGGCAGATAAAACAGCATCTGGTCGGTTTCAGGATCATATTCCTTCATGACCTGTGTAATTTGGTAGTTCATGTACTCTTGTACACGCGCAGCCTGGAGGTCGGTTTGTGGAGTACCCAGTCCAACGACTTGAGTCTTTACTGGACCCCCAGGCGGCAGCATTTCTTTATATGCTTGCGCCTGAAACTGCGTAACGCTTTCCGCTAAAAGCGGATGCACAATACCGGAAGCACCCTCAAAAGGTTCGCTTCGTTCTTCAAATTTCATTCCGAGGAACTCAAGTCCTTCTCGGTAGGTCTGTTCCCATTCCTTTCTAGACGACAAGTCATCTTTGTAATCGGCAATGCAGTCGTTATACAAAGATCTCAATGTAGAACGATCAAGAACCTCAGCGAGGTTTTCATAAAAATCGTCGCCTTCAGCCATTATATCGGGGGGCGGCATACCAATTAACATAGTCCCGTCATCAAGGGTTTCTATGTCATCATCTTCGCTAAAACCAGATCCTAAGATCTCATCAAAAGAATCATCCTCAACATCAACTTGGATTTCTTTTGAGTTGTCTTCTATCTTAAGTTCTTGAATATCAACGTCATCAACACCGCGCTCAATAGCCATGTGTTAGCCCCACTTCCTTTCCCACTTCGTCATCGAAGTTGGTTTCTTTTTAACCTTGACCTTGGCTTTTGGCTTGCGAACAGCACCACCTTTCTTCATCTTCAACGTGCGAGGGCTTTCTTTTTCAGGAAAAAGCTCTTCAAGATCGTCGTCTTTCTTGCCCTTCTTGATCATGATCATGATCGAACCTTTTCTCTCGGGCATTTCTTCTGTCAAATAATCCATAAGCTCATCTTCATTCTCACGAAGATCTTCAAGCAATGAATCATCCTCAGAGCCCTCAAGAAGGCGCATGACTTTTTTATACATATCGGTGTTGGACTTCATCTAATTATTCCTTGTCCGCATACAAGTTATCAAAAACCTGATTTACGTCTAGCGTATAGTCTAAATCAGACTTGCTGTAATGAATATGCTGTGAAGGCTTAAAGTCTGGCGCACCTTCACCTGTCTCAAACCAAGCAGGGTGCGTAACTCTAACCCTGTTATTGGGTAACGCTACAATATTTCCGGTCCATTCGCCAGCATCAAGCAACTCAAGAACATGCGATTGCTTGTGTTGCGCCGGATCATCCGCGATCTCATTCTCCGCGTAGTCTACCGTAAAAAGGTATTTCGCAGGATAAAATTCACCATCGATCTTAGCCATCCATGGACAAGGTGTGCAGCGATCAAGCACATAAACAGCGTGATGATGAGAACTGCAATCCCAAGGTTGAGCAGCCCAGACAGGCATCGGCTCAGGCCATTCTTCAAAAGGTGTGTCAGCGACCAACGCGGTAATAGGCATTCTTGCCCACATGGCGCCACCGTGTACGTTAGGTTCATCTTCATCAACTTCGCATCCAGTAAAAATAACTTGAAACGAAAGACATCGAGTAGGCATGGTAGTCACGGCGATAACCATAGCGTGTAAAAACTCGCCATGGTATCGCTCATGATTAACCGTGTATTCCCTTCTTACCCACGCTTTAAAGTGTGGGATATTGCTTTGGAGATAGGCCATGCTTAACGCATAGCCTTGCCAAACCCTCGTTTAGCCGCACCAACTCCGCGAGCTTTCTTTCTGCCCACAGATCCACCGTTCTTGTAACCAGGTGGCATCATACCGCCCATCTTGCCGCCCTTTGAAGCCATCTTAGACTTCATGGACATACCGCCCATCTTCATGCGGCGAGGACCAGTTCCTCTTGCACCAGCTTGTCTTCGAGCTTTCTTTGCATCTTTCGCTGCGTTCAAGTCGCCGTACATGCTAGTTAATCGCTTTACTTCAGCAGGATTTTGTCCGGTTTGATTCGCGTATGCCTGAGCTTGGCGCAACAAACTCTGTTGAGAAGAGCTTAACTTAGGCGGCTTCTTTCCAGCTATAGGCAACTCATTACCTGGCTTAGACATACCTACCGCGCCACCACGCTTATAACCTTTCTTTTTCATCATTCCGCCTTGATTCTTTCCAACGGGCTTTTTCTTTTTGGTGCGAATAAAATCAATCGCGCCTCGCTCGCCACCAAACTTCTCATCATCACCAAGCAATGCTCGGGCAAGAACACCGCCGAAGGGACGGAACTTAGCGCCCTTGCCAAAAATAACGCCTTGCTTTTTATTATCGGTAGTAGTCTTAGAATTAGACTTAGATGGAGTGTCTTTTTTCTTTTCAGAAGCAAGATCTGTCGTATACTCTTTATCGTTCCACTCAAAAGTCTTTTTGCCGTCTTTACGCGCTTTCCTAAATGCTTCCTTAAACGGAACGCCGCCTCTGCTTACGCCTTTGGTAAAGTCTTTCTTCTTAGGCTTATCGTCAGATCCTCCAGACAAAGTAGCAGCAGCGGCGCCAGCAACACCAGTTCCAGCAATACGCCTTCGACCTTTTGAAGTTAGCTCTTCAATTTTATCTTTCTTAAGAACCCTTCCTGTCTTAGGGTCTTTTATTCCGCCAACAGCAGAACCTACCTTTGAACCAGGCTCAATCCTAACGTCTTTGTTTCCTAATGCACCTACTCTGCGTGATGCGCCCTTTTCTAGCTTTTTTGCTGTGTCGAATAACGTTTTTAATTTACCGGCCATGATCGTTTCCTTATCTCGAGATTAATAATATGCGCGTTTTTCTCGGTAAACTTCTTCTTCAATCTCGTCAGATTCAAGGTTAATAAAGTTACCTTGTCTGAATCTTAGTATAGCTTGGGTCA
>Ga0208425_1000317_pt1 | contig 16949 bp, 14 predicted proteins | sample DEB08_DNA_4_FD_185496 | JGI IMG/M metagenome (GOLD analysis project Ga0208425, IMG submission 185496) | Aqueous microbial communities from the Delaware River and Bay under freshwater to marine salinity gradient to study organic matter... | ecosystem: Environmental > Aquatic > Marine > Coastal ...
GTTCTTTCGTTCGGGATTGTTCCACCGTGACGGGCTAATTTATAATTGCTAACGAAAGTTACGCACTTGCTGCATAATTAACTTCGGTTAATTAAGTAGACGGGGTTTGGGGCACCTGGCAACAGAAGAACCAGATTGCGTGGATTCGCAAGAGTCCACGCAGTTTTATATTAAAAATTCACTACACACTTTACTACACACTAACTACACACTAATTTTTATTTTAGTTACATAAATTTCGCAAAAACACGAAATCTAAATACACAGTTTACAATTTATGGTGGTAATGAAATGGTTATACGAACTACGAATTAAAATTCCCGACTAATAATTAATATGATTATTTATTAATAATATTACTCAATCTCATTAGCTAAATGTGTCCAATAGTTTTCTACATTTGCCTGGTGAGATATTCTGCCTTTATCAAAAGCCATTAAAGTTTTTTCACCACCGAAAATGTATTTAATTCCAAGTTTAAATTCATCTGCGTGAGGCCAGTCAGTTTCATTTTGACCAGACCGGTAATTAATTATTTCATAACTTGCAGTTAAGGCAACTGGATATTTCTTAGATAAATAATATTCTGTGTTTACCAAATGAGAACTTACATGCGCACGGTTATTAGCATCAGAGTCTGTCGGAGGATAAGTATTATCTCTTTCGCCATCTAATAAATTTAAAGAATAACCAATTCTTAAATTGTCTTTATAATATTGTTGTACATAAAAATTATAATTGTTACCTGGTCTGTTGTGAGCAATACCCTCATTAAAAAAATCTTCTCCTCTTACCTCACCATAAGAAAATCCTGCTTTAGTATTTGTATTGTCAAAAAATTTATTTATCTGGGCACCGTAATGCCAAAAATTACTTGTATAACCCTCATTATCACCTCTGTCGCCATTTTCTGAATAATTTACAAATAAACCGTAATTTAAGATATTAGAATTTTTTTGGAAATTTAATTTATTAGATAATATATGGCCAGTGGCATCATTATCTGTTTTTTCCATATTATACCCCTCATAAGACAAATCATATTGAATAAGATTAGAACTATCGTTAAAATTTTTAAATAAAGATAAATGACCCCTGGTAAAAGGTTGTCCTGGATTATTACTATCTACCGCGTTATCTTTATACTTTGTTTCTGCTTGCTCAATATGAACATAGCCTTCCCATCCCTTTAAGAAAGCCTCATTTGAAAAAGAATTTTGAGAAAAGGTTAAAACACTCAAAGTTAGTGTAATAATTTTTAGTGAATTTTTAATTAACATCTTTTTGATATATCCTATAGTTATTTTTATTATATGTGTTTTAATTAGGACCTTTGCTATATTAAATCAGTTAATTAGCAAGTTAATACGAGTTATTAGATTTAAAAACTCTTAAAGTTAGGCATTATGTTGTTTTTTACCTCAACTGCAATGGCACATCTTTCTGAAATTGTTAAATCAAGGTCATTCAAAAAGTTCCACACATAATATAAGTGAATATATGATTTAAAGAGTTTACGCACATTCTTCTAACGAACACTTTGCATTACAAAAACATATAGAGAGATATAAGGGATATTATACTAGAGAAGAAAAGAAAAAGGCTTAAATTAAATTTAATATAAAAAAGACTAGAGATTAATTTTTCTGGTCTTTTTTTATGCGTGTTCTAAAACCACAATACCTTTAATTATCGGATTTACGAAGTTACGCAATTGCGAATATAATCATTTTACTACACAGTAAATTTATTTATCGTTACATAAATTTCGCAAAAACACGAAATCTCACTACACAGTTTACTACACAGACTTTCTATTTTCTTTGACACCTGATACTTATTTGATAATGTGTGGTTAACAGAACGCCCCTCTTTCAATTTAGAATTGTTGTATATCAACAAAACTTACCTAAAATCCTCTACGAAGAACCAAAATAAGAAATCTGACAAATAACGAAAACTTACTACGAAGTTTCTACGAAGAAGTTTCCAAAAACCTATATTTTCTGTATATAATAAAATAAAGGTCGTTCTACAGAACGCCCCTACTTATTTGTTATATTGAAGATAGTTTTATTTTTTTTGAATACTTTTTTTTTGGAGAGTTTTTCACTACTGCCTGGCCACAACGCATTACACCTCTCTTTTTATCAAATGTCATTTTAGGTTCACCATACAATTTCCATCCATTTGATAATGCTTCTGTTACACGGTGACAAAATTTTGATGTATCGTCATCTGTTATAAATCTATATCCTTTCACAAGATCTCCTTTTATTTATTCTTCAATTCAGCTTGGGCTGCTGCAAGTCTTGCAACTGGTACTCTATATGGTGAACAGGATACATAATCCAATCCAACTTTAGAGCAAAAATCAATACTCTTAGGATCTCCACCATGCTCCCCACAAATTCCTAATTTTAAATTCTTATTCTGTTGCTTGCCTCTTTCTACTGCAATTTCAATTAAATCACCCACACCTTCATCAATTGATATAAATGGATCAATTGAAAATATTTTATTATCCAAATAATCATTTAAAAATTTTCCACTATCATCTCTACTAATACCAAATGTTGTTTGGGTTAAATCATTAGTGCCAAAACTAAAAAATTCAGCGTGTTTAGCTATTTCTTTGGCTTTGATTGCTGCTCTTGGTAGTTCAATCATAGTTCCTACCATATAATCTATTTTAACTTTATTTTGTTTTTGCACTTCTTGAGCAATTCTTACTACAAGATCTTTCATTATTTTAATTTCTGCTTCAGTTGAAACTAATGGAATCATTATTTCAGGAAATGCAGCTTTAATTTTCTTATTTTTCAATTCGCACAATGCTTCAAAGATAGCTCTACATTGCATCTCATAAATTTCAGGAAATGAAATTCCAAGTCGGCAACCTCTATGACCTAACATGGGGTTTTGTTCATGCAATTCATCAATTCTAGATTTAACTTCAGAAATTGATAAACCCACCACATCGGCAACTTCTTTTATTTCTTTATCTGTTCTAGGTAAAAACTCATGTAAAGGAGGATCCAACAATCTTACTGTTACTGGTAAACCATTCATAATTTTAAAAATCTCAATAAAATCTTTTTTCTGATGTGGTAATAATTTACCTAAAGCTTTTGCTCTATCCTCAACTGTTTTTGATAATATCATTTCCCTTACAGATAAAATTCTTTCTTCATCAAAAAACATGTGCTCTGTTCTACAAAGACCAATACCTTCAGCACCAAAATCTCTAGCGGTTTTTGTGTCTTTTGGAGTTTCTGAATTAGTTCTCACTTTTAACTTTCTAAAACTATCTGCCCAAGACATTAATTTTGAAAAATCTCCTGAAATTTCTGGTTTAACTGTTGGCACACTTCCTAGAATAATTCTTCCTGTAGATCCATCGATTGTAATTATCTCTCCTTCTTTAACTTCTATTGATGATGTTTTAAAAGTTTTTTTATCATAATTAATATCAATTTCACTTGAGCCTGAAACGCAAGGTCTACCCATTCCTCTTGCAACTACTGCGGCATGACTAGTCATACCACCCCTTGCAGTTAAAATACCTTTTGCGGCATGCATACCTTGGATATCTTCTGGAGAAGTTTCTACTCTAACCAATATAGTGTCTTGCATCATATCATTCAATCTTTCAGCCTCTTCAGATGTAAAAACTACTTTTCCACTAGCTGCTCCTGGTGATGCGGGCAATCCATTAGCGATAACATTAATTGAACTTTTTTCATCAAGAGTTGGGTGCAAGAGAGTATCTAATGAATTTGGATCAATTCTTAAAATAGCTTCTTTTTTAGAAATAAGTTTTTCATTAACCATATCAACAGCAATTTTAACTGCTGATTTTGCAGTTCTTTTTCCAGATCGAGTTTGTAACATCCACAGTTTTTTATTTTCAACTGTAAATTCAACATCTTGCATATCTTGATAATGTTTTTCTAATTTCTTTAAAATTTTATAAAGTTCCTTATAAACACTTGGCATGGACTCTTCCATTGAAGGAGCTTTTACTTTTGCATTTTGTCTTGCTTTTTTAGTTATGTATTGAGGCGTTCTAGTTCCAGCAACCACATCCTCACCTTGCGCATTAATTAAATATTCTCCATAAATTTCATTAGAACCATCTGATGGATTTCTTGTAAACACCACTCCTGTTGCACAATCTTCACCCATATTTCCAAAAACCATGGACTGGACATTAACAGCTGTTCCCCATTCAGAAGGTATTTGATTTAATTTTCTGTAAACTTTAGCTCTATTACTTTCCCAAGATAAAAATACCGCACTAATTGCACCTAATAATTGTTCAAAAACATCTTGAGGAAATTCTTTTTTAGCATTGTTTTTAATAGTTCGTTTAAAATCACTAATTAAGCCATCCCAATCACTTTCATCAAGATCTGTGTCTAAAAGAACACCTTTAGTAAGTTTATAGTTTTCTATTAATTCTTCAAAATGGTAACCTTCAACACCCATAACTACATTGCCATACATTTGAATAAATCTTCGATAACTATCTTTAGCAAATCTTCCATTTGAAGTTTTTTTGGCTAGAGCATCTACAGTTTTATCATTTAAACCAAGGTTTAAAATTGTATCCATCATACCTGGCATTGAAACTCTAGCACCAGATCTAACTGATAAAAGTAGTGGGTTTTTTAAATCTCCAAATTTTTTACTAACGTCTTTCTCAATAACTTTCAGTTCTTTTTTTATTTGATTGATTAAGTTTGCATTAAGTTTTTTTTTATCTTTATAAAAAATTTCACAAACTTTTGTAGAAATAGTAAAACCTGGAGGTACTGGCAGGCCCATTCGTCCCATCTCAGAAAGATTGGCACCCTTTCCACCTAAAAAATTTTTTACATTTTTTATTTTTTTAATTTCTTTAGACTTAAAATTTAAGATTAACTTATTCACTAGTTTGCCTCTATCACTGAAAAATTTACATAATTTTCGAAGGTTTTACATAACATTTGTATTAGTTCCAATCGATTTTTTTTAATACTTTGATCTTCTTCATTCACAATGACATTATCAAAAAATTCAAATACTAATTTTTTTGCACTAGCTAAATTAGCTAATGATTGATCAAAATCCTCATCTTTGTTAATGCTAGAGAAATATTTTCTTAATTCATTAATTTTTTTAAATAAATTCTTCTCAAAATCTGATTTAAAAATACCAGGGTCAGTTGTATTTGATAATTCAAATTTACTATTTTTTTGTTCACTTTCGAGAATGTTAGAAGCTCTTTTGTAGCTAGCAATTATATCTTTACCTAGTGGTTTGTTGATTACTTTATTTAAACTATAAGCTTTTCTAAAAATTATTACTGAATTATCAATATTAAAAACACTGGTACAAGACTCCGCAATATCTTGTCTAATTTTTTTTTCTTTTAAATAAAATTTAAGACGTTCCATTAAAAACTCTTGTAAATCTTTTTGTAAATTCTTGTTTGAAAATTCAAAACCTTGCTCTAGGTATAAATTGATTGAGTAATCTATTAATCCTCTAACTTTAAAGTCTTTTTTATTTTCAACTATAGTTCTTATTACTCCTAGAGCTAATCTTCTAAGTGCATATGGATCTTTTGAACTTGTCGGTTTTTGATTGATTCCAAAAAATCCCACCAAGGTATCTATTTTATCTGAAACTGATAAAGCTATACTGAATGGTTTTTTAGGTAACTGAGATTCTAAACCAATAGGTAAATATTGTTCACTAATTGCTAAAGCAACATCTTTATCAAAACCTTGGGCTTCAGCAAAATAACCTCCCATAACACCTTGAAGTTCAGGAAATTCACCAACTAAATCAGAAAGTAAATCTACTTTAGATATTGATGCAGAAAGTTCTACTTTTTCTTTGCTGATTAATAGCTCATCAGAAATCATACCACCAAGTTTTCTCATTCTTTGAACTTTGTCAAAATAAGAACCCAAACCTTTAAAATAATTCATATTTTTAAGTTTACTTACACTTTTTACCAAATTTTGAGATTTATCTTTTTGCCAAAAAAATTCTGCATCACTTAATCTTGCTTCCACTACTCTTTCATTTCCAATTTTAATTAATCCTTTTAAATCTTTTTTATTGGCCACAACCACAAACTCATTCGTTATTTTGCCTTTAGCGTCATAAGTTGGAAAATATTTTTGATGATATTGCATAGTTATAGTCAAAATTTCTTTAGGAATATTTAAAAATTTTTTATCAAATTCACAAATTAAAAGATTTGGATTATCTGTTAAATTTACAACTTCATCTAATAATTTTTGATTATTTTCAAATACAATTTTCTTTGTAATTGAAATTTTTTGAAGACCATCTTCAATAAATTTTTTTCTTTGATTGTGATCAATAATTATTTTCTGACTCTTAAAGAAATTATTATAAGTTTTAAAATCTAAAAATATTTTTGTTTTATCCTCAAATTCTTTATCTATAAAAGTAATATTTGATGAACTTAAATGATCTAATTTAAAAATAATCTTTTTTTTATCAAAAACTGCTAAAATTGATTTTAAAGGTCTGGCCCATGTTAATTCATGACTTCCCCACTTCATTGATTTTTTCCATTGGATTTTTTTTAAAATTTCAGGAATGGACTCCTCTAAAACTGAATGAGTATTTATCTTTTTTGCAGAAGTTTTATAAAAATAAAATTCACCTTTATCAGTTGTTTTTTTGTAAACTTTATTTTTGTCAATTTTATTTGACCTTAAAAAGCCCTCTAATGCCTCATTGGGCGCTTTAATACTTGGTCCTTTTATTTCCTCAGATTTCAAGGTTATTTCTCTTTGCAGTCCTTCAAACAAAATAATTAATCTATTTGGTGTCGAATATGCTGTGCTATTTTTAAATGTTATTGATCTTTTTTGAAATAAATCCCTAAAATTATTTAATAAATCTAACCTTAAATTTTTTTGTAAAGATGAAGGTATTTCTTCACTAAATAGTTCTAAAAAAAATTCTGACATTTAATTTTGACTATTTAGCCAAATTCCAGCGGCTGCTTTAGTGATGTCTCTAATTTTTGCTATATAGCCTGCTCTTTGAGCTACACTGATTACACCCCTAGCATCCAATATGTTAAACACGTGACTAGCTTTTAAACATTGATCGTAAGCAGGAAGAGATAATTTTTTTTCAACTAGCGCATTAGCTTCATGCTCATACATATCAAAAATCTTAAAAAGATTTTCAGTGTTAGCATGCTCAAAATTATACGCTGAAAACTCTTTTTCTGATTGATGAAAAATCTCTCTATAAGTAACACCCTCATTATTCCAAATTAAATCATAGACATTCTTTTTTTGTTGAGTGAACATACATATTCTCTCAAGTCCATAAGTTAACTCTACGGATATAGGTTTACATTCATATCCAGCCATTTGTTGAAAATAGGTAAACTGGGTAATCTCCATTCCATCACACCAAACTTCCCACCCCAAACCTGCCGCACCCAAAGTAGGACTTTCCCAATCATCCTCAACAAATCTAATATCATGCTCATTATGATTTATTCCTATTACTGATAGACTATTCAAATATAATTTTTTTATATTTTCTGGTGATGGTTTAATAATAACTTGAAATTGATAGTAATGTTGTAGTCTATTTGGATTTTCACCATATCGTCCATCCGTTGGTCTTCTGGATGGCTGTACATAAGCAGCTTTCCATGGTTTTGGTCCCAGTGAACGTAGGGTTGTCGCTGGATGAAAAGTACCCGCACCAACTTCCATATCATAGGGTTGTAAAATTACACAACCATGCTTTCCCCAATACTTTTGTAAATTTAATATTGTTTCTTGGAAAGATAAAGTTTTGTTAGAAGTTTTTTTTTCTTTAGAAGCCATATCTCTGCCAAATAGATCTTTCTTCTAAAATGTTGACGATTTGATCTAGATTATTATTTGAAGATGAAAGTTTTTTACTTAACCAACCTTTAGATTTCTCAAATTTTTTGATCACCACATCTTCACCAAATTTATTTTTTAATATTTCGTTAGCATCTCCAATGCCATCAATTAATCCAAGTTCTTTAGCTTTGCTACCTGACCAAAATTCCCCTGAAAATAATTCTACTTCATTTTTATTTAATTTTTCACGTCGGCTTTCTTCAACAACATTAATAAAATCTTTGTGAAGATCTAACTGAATAGTTTTTAATCTGTCTATGTCCTCATTTTTTTCCTCTAAAAAGGGGTCAAGGGTACTCTTGTTCTTTCCAGCAGTATGAACTCTTCTTTCAATACCAATTTTTTTTATAAGCTCAGTAAAACCAAAAGATGAATAGATAACTCCTATAGATCCAATAATTGAACTGGAATTTGCATAAATTTCATCTCCAGCACACGCTATTAAATACCCACCTGAAGCTGCAACATCCTCAGCAAAAACAATGACCTTCTTGTTATTTTTTTTTGCCTGAGCCCTAATAAATTTATAAATTAAATGAGATTGAACCGGTGAGCCTCCTGGAGAATTAATGGTAATTGCTACACATAAGGCTTTTTTAATAGAAAATGCCTTCTCAATTATCTCTTCTTGTCCGGCAAAATCAATGCCTTGCTTAAATTTTCCTGCATTTCCAATGATCCCATTTAATTTAATATGAGGTATGATTTTTTTCTTTTTAAAAAAAGAGAACATGGTTATTCCTTATAGAATTTTTGATTGTAAATAAAGACTACTTATAATTGAAGAATTAGGTGCGTCAATTGATAAGTAAAATATAAAATGCTTATATACTAATTTAAAACACATGGGATCAGTAATACAGCTAAAAAAACAAATAAATAATTCATACTTTCAACTAAAAAACTCTGTTGAAGATAAACTGGTGCTCGTCGAAGAAAAAATTCAATCTAAACTAAATAGTGATGTTCAATTAGTTCAGGAAATGACTGACTATCATATTAAAACAGGTGGCAAAAGATTAAGAGCTTTATTAACGCTAGGCTCTGCAAAATTATGTGGATATATAAAAGGACCAAGAGATATCAATTTAGCAGCTTGTGTAGAATTAATACACAGTGCAACACTAATGCATGATGATGTTATTGATAATGGTGTCTTAAGAAGGGGCAAAGATACCACAAATCAAATTTGGGGAAATCACTCTTCAGTTTTAATTGGGGATTATTTATTGAGCAGATGTTTTGAAATGATGGTTGAAGATGGTAATCTTGAAATTTTAAAACTTTTATCCTCAACATCTTCCAAAATTGCTCAAGGTGAAGTCTTACAACTTCAACATCAAGCAGAAGTAGATATGCTTGAAGATACGTATCTAAAAATTATCACCGCAAAAACAGCAGAGCTTTTTTCAGCATCAACTAAGGTAGGTGCAATATTAGCGGAAGTCGATGATAGAAAAAAGGATGCACTTGAATTTTATGGAAGAAATCTTGGACTAACATTTCAAATTGCTGACGATACTCTAGATTATAATTCAGACTTAAAAATGTTTGGTAAAACACTAGGTAAAGATTTTTTTGAAGGAAAAATTACACTACCTGTAATTTTATTATTTCAAAAAATTGAACAATCAGAAAAAATTAAATTAACTAAAATTTTTAAATCTGAGGAAAGATCTAATAATGATCTAGATTATATTTTAAACTTAATGAAAACTAATAAAATAATTAATGAATGTTACAAAAAGGCAGATCATTATATTAATTTAGCATCAAATTCTCTAAGTGCTTTTAATGATACAAAAGAAAAAAAAATATTCCAAGAATTAACCTCATTCAGTTTAGAGAGAAATTTTTAAGGACTCAATAAAGACTTTATCCATTTTCCTTGATTATCTTTTTGATACTTTAATCTTTCATGAATTCTGCCTTCACCATCTAACCAAAACTCAATATTATTAGGAATTAAATTCCATCCTGACCAATGAGATGGTCTTGGAACATTTTCTTTATCTTGAAATTTTTCTTTAAACTTTGAAATAGCTTCAAATAATTCATTTCTATTATTTAAAACAGCGCTTTGTTTAGAGGCCCAGGCTCCTATTCTGCTTTCATAGCCTCTTGAATTATAATACTGATCTGCTTGCTTATCTTCTACAGGCTCAATAACACCATTAATTCTTACCTGTCTTAAAAGTGATTTCCAATGAAAGCACATTGAAGCATTTGGATTTTCTTTAATCTCAATACTTTTTTGACTGTTTAAATTTGTATAAAATACAAATCCTTTTTCGTTAAATTCTTTCATTAAAACCATTCTAACCGATGGAATGTTATTTTTGTCAGATGTTGCTAAAGCAATTGCATTTGGATCATTAATTTCTGATTTTTTTGCTTCCTCATACCATTTGTCAAATAGTGCTATAGGATCATCAAGATCCATAAAACATTTATTAAGCCCAAGTGAGTTTTTTTGATTCATAATTTAAACAAAATAATCTATACAATATAAATAATGTCATTTAATACTTTTGGAAAGTTATTTCGTTTCACCACATGGGGAGAATCTCACGGACCAGCGATAGGGTGTATTGTGGATGGTTGCCCACCGTTAATAAACTTAGATGAGAAAGATATTCAAAAATTTCTAGATAAAAGAAAGCCTGGACAATCAAAATTTACCACTCAAAGAAAAGAAAGTGATAAAGTGCAAATTTTATCAGGTGTATTTGAAGGAAAAACAACTGGAACTCCCATATCTCTTATAATTTACAATGAAGATATGCGTTCTAAAGATTATGGAAATATTAAGAATAAATTTAGACCTGGACATGCTGATTTTACTTATTTTAAAAAGTATGGGATCAGAGACTACCGAGGCGGTGGTCGATCTTCAGCAAGAGAAACAGCTGCAAGAGTTGCTGCAGGTGCAATAGCTAATAAAGTTCTACAAAGTAAATTAGGTAGAAATTTTAAAATTTCAGGTGCTGTAACACAATTGGGTATTTTAGGATGTGATACTAATAAATGGGATGATAAAGTAATTAACAATAATCCATTTTTTTGCCCTGATAAATCAATGTTAAAATTATGGGAAAAATACTTATTAGATATAAGAAAATCAGGATCATCATGTGGAGCCATAATTGAAGTAAGAGCAAAAGGTGTTCCTCCAGGATTAGGTGCACCAATATACTCTAAGTTAGATATGGATATTGCTTCTGCAATGATGAGCATCAATGCTGTAAAAGGAGTAAATATTGGAAGTGGAATGAATTCAGCAAAATTATCTGGTGAGGAAAATTCAGATGAAATATTTCAAAAAAATAAAAAACTAAAATTTAACTCAAATAATGCTGGGGGAATTCTTGGTGGAATTTCTTCAGGACAAGATATAATTGTATCTTTTGCTGTGAAGCCAACATCATCAATTTTAAAATCTAGAAAGACAATTGATAAATTTGGAAAAAATACAACTATATCAGTTAAAGGCAGACATGACCCTTGTGTAGGTATTAGAGCAGTTCCAGTAGGAGAGGCTATGTTAAGCTGTGTACTGCTTGACCACTACTTAATGCATAAAGCACAGTGTCAATAATTTAGTGTTTTTGTTTTTGTAAAATAATATTTGAGTTCAGCAAGTCTAATACTTTTTCTTCAATTGAGTTTGCATCTAACCCAGCACTTTTATACATTTGTTCTGGATTATCTTGATCTATAAAATAATCAGGTAAAAACATGGATCTAAATTTCAGTCCATTATCTAATAAACTTTTTCTTGATAAAAAATCTACAACGTGAGATCCAAAGCCACCAATAGATCCCTCTTCTATTGTAAGTATTGCTTCATGGGTTGTAGCTAATTGCCATATCAAGTTTTCATCTAAAGGTTTAGCAAACCTAGCATCTACAATCGTAACGTTAACCCCCTTTTTTTTTAAATTTTCAGACGCAATCATTGTTTCCTTCAATCTTGCCCCAAAATTTAAAATAGCAAGTTTTTTTCCTTCTTGAATTATATTTCCTTTTCCAATTATAAGCTTTTCAGTTATCGGGGGTAATTCGACACCTATACCTGTTCCCCTTGGGTATCTAAAAGCACAAGGCTTATCATTAATATCAACTGAGGTATTAATCATCTTTACTAATTCAGCTTCATTGCTTGCAGCCATTACAATAAAATTAGGAAGACTAGCAAGATAAGTAATATCAAAGCTGCCGGCATGTGTGGGGCCATCGGCGCCTACTAATCCAGCACGATCAATTGCAAATCTTACTGGTAAACTTTGAATAGCTACATCATGAACAACCTGGTCATAAGCTCTTTGTAAAAATGTTGAATAAATTGCTGCGTAAGGTTTATAATTTTCTGTTGCCAAGCCTGCAGCAAATGTCACTGCGTGCTGTTCTGCTATACCAACATCAAAAGTTCTCTCAGGAAATTCTTTAGCAAAAACATCAATACCAGTGCCATCTGGCATTGCGGCAGTAATTGCTACAATTTTGCTATCTTTTTTTGCATGTTCAACAAGTGTATTTGCAAATACTTTTGTATAAGAAGGTAAACTGCTAGTACTTTTAACTTGTTCACCTGTTTTAACATTAAATTTAGATACACCATGATAATGATCTTTTGCTTCTTCAGCATACGAATAACCTTTTCCTTTTTTAGTTTTTATATGAATTAAGATAGGACCTTGGTGCTTAGAATCTTTTGCATTTTTAAGTATTGGAACTAATGATGATAAATCATGACCATCAATTGGACCTAGATAATAAAACCCTAGTGAACTGAATAGTGTCCCGCCAGTAAAAGCAGATCTTAATAAGTCTTCTGCTTTTCCCGCCTTAGAACTAAATCTTTTTGAAAAAGCTGAAGTAATTAATTTTATTGTCTCTCTTAGACTAAAATAAACTTTACCAGAAAATATTTTTGCCAAATAAGTGCTCATCGCTCCAACTGGTCTTGCAATAGACATGTCATTATCATTGAGAACTACGATCATTTTAGTTTTTGATGCACCTGCATTATTCATAGCCTCATAAGCCATACCTGCACTTATTGCTCCATCACCAATTACAGCAACAACATTATCTTGTTTGTTTGAAAGTTTATTAGCCTCTGCCATACCTAAAGCTGATGAAATTGATGTTGAACTATGAGCAGCTCCAAATGGATCATATTCACTCTCTTGTCTTTTTGTAAATCCTGAAATACCTCCACCTTGTCTTAAAGTTCTAATTTTATCTCTTCTACCGGTTAATATTTTGTGAGGATACGACTGGTGACCCACATCCCAGATCAGTTTATCTTTTGGGGTATTAAATACATAATGTAAGGCTACGGTTAATTCAACAACTCCTAGACTTGCACCTAAATGACCACCTGTTTCTGATACTGCATTGATTGTTTCTTGTCTTAATTCTTCTGCAACGGTAACCAAATCTTCTTCTGATAATTTTTTAAGATCTGCAGGAAAATTAATTTGATCTAGAAATTTATAAATTTTATTCATTTATTTCGATGCAATATATAATCAATAGTTTGATTTAAATTTTTTGATTTAGATCCATATTGTTTTAAACCTTTTTTTAAATTAAGGCTTAGTTGTTCTGCATATTTAACAGCATTATTATAACCCATCAAACTTATTAGCGTAGCTTTTCCTTGTTTTTCGTCTTTCCTTGTTTTTTTTCCTGCTATTTTAGATGAACCTCTATAATCAATCAAATCATCAGCAACTTGGAATAATAATCCTATATTAGATCCAATTTTTTCAAAAGATTTTATTTCTTTTTTATTTTTATTCTTAATAATCAATGGCGCCGTACAACAAAAACTAAAAAGCTTTCCTGTTTTTTTTATTTCCATATCAATTATTTTTTTTTTAGAAACTTTTTTATGTTCAAAACTTAAATCTAAAAATTGGCCCCCAGCAATACCTAGATGACCTGAGCATTCTGATATTTTATTTATCAAATTGTTCTTAATTTTTTCATTGAGATTAATATTTTTGTTGCTTAATATTTCAAACGCTAAAGTAAGCAAAGAGTTGCCCGCTAATACTGCGGTAGACTCTCCAAATTTTATGTGTGTTGCTGGCTTTCCTCGTCTTACAGAGTCATTATCCATACAAGGTAAATCATCATGTATTAAAGAATAGGCATGGATACATTCAACTGCTGCTCCGATTTTTATTAATGTGTTATAATTAACATTAAATATTGATCCTACATCAAATAATATTTTTGATCGAATTTTTTTTCCTCCAGAAAAAAGACCGTAGCTCATTGGCAAAATTAATTCAGTTCTTTTTTGTTTTTTAATAAAGCTTTTTAAGAAGGTATTTGTATCATTGGCAATTTTGATTAATCTATTTTGCATTTTTTTTTGAGGTAATTTCAAAAATTTTTTCTTTAGTTTTTTGATTTATAGTTTTGGAATTTTTTTGAAATTTTTTTTCTATTAAAATATTCAAATTCAATAATTTTTGATAATTATCAGTGACACTTTCTAAATCTTTTTCATTTTCAAGTTCTTTAATTAGTTTATCAGCTTCTATTGTTAAATCCTCTAATGAAAGGACATTATAATTATTTGTTAAATTTTTATCTTTCATATATTAATCACTATTAATACATGAAAATTAATCATTCAAATATTAAAAAAGCTAAAAAATTTCTAGATAATGAAGAGTGCGTAGCCGTACCAACTGAAACAGTTTATGGTTTAGCTGCCAATGCTTATTCTGATATAGCTACAAAAAAAATTTTTCAATTAAAAAAAAGACCCAGAAATAACCCATTAATAGTTCACTATAGTAATTTAAATGATCTTAAAAAAGATTGTTTAATTAATAAAGAATTTTTAAAATTATATAAAAAATTTTGTCCAGGCCCATTAACTTTTATATTGCCCCTAAAGAAAAAATCTAAAATATCTAAAAATGTAACTAATAACAAAAAAAATTTAGCAGTAAGGTTTCCAAAACATAAAATTATGAGAGCATTGTTAAAGAAAGTTAATTACCCTCTTGCAGCACCTAGTGCAAATTTATCAACCAGAGTGAGTGCAGTAAACCCTAATGATGTTAAAGATGATTTTGGTGAAAAAATAAAATACATTTTAAATGGTGGCCCATCATCAATTGGTGTTGAATCAACAATTATAGATATAGTAAAAAATCCTAAAATTCTAAGATTAGGTGGTCTTAAAATTTCTGAAATTCAAAAAACTTTAAAGAAAAGAATAAGAATTGAAAATAATCCGAAAAAAATATCAGCACCTGGACAATATAAACTACATTATTCTCCTGGTATTCCAATTAAACTCAATGTTAAAAAAGCAAATAATAACCAAGCATTTTTGTTAATTAAAAAACAAAAAGATGATCAGCCTAATTATTATTATCTAACAAAAACTAGGAACTTAAATGAAGCAGCTAGAAACCTGTATTCCACACTAAGACAAATTAAAAAAGATAAATTTAAATATATTGTTGTGCAAAAAATTCCGAGTATTGGACTAGGAAAAACTATTAATGATAGATTATTAAGAGCTTCAAAATTTTAAAATGTCAAATTCCATAGAAGTTATTAATCTTACAAAAAAATATAATTTAAAAACTGCTGTTAATAATTTAAATTTTAAAATTAGTGAAAACCAAATGATTGGTTTACTGGGCCCAAATGGTTGTGGCAAAACTACTACGATAGGAATGATCCTTGGACTACTTAAGCCAAGTAGTGGCAAAGTATTAATTAATGGATTAGATATTGAAAATAATAAGATTTCTGTTCTAAATAAAATGAATTTTATTTCCCCCTATATTGAGTTACCAAAAAAACTTAAGGTAAGGCAAAATTTGACTGTTTATGGAAAATTATACAATATTGATAATTTAGCAGATAGAATAAATTTTCTTGCAAGCAAGTTAAGGCTGGAAGATCTTTTGGATAAAGTTACTGGAGAACTTTCATCTGGACAAAAAAATAGAGTAAGTTTAGCAAAAGCATTAATAAATGATCCTACAGTTCTTTTGCTTGATGAGCCAACAGCTTCACTAGATCCTGAAACTGGAGATTTTATTAGAACTTTTTTAGAAGATTATAAAAACGAAAAAAATATTTCCATCTTACTTGCTTCTCATAATATGAATGAAGTAAAACGATTATGTGACTCAGTTTTAATGATGAAAGATGGTGAAATTATTGATCAAGGTACACCTGATGAATTAATTCAAAAACATGGAAGACAAAACTTAGAGGAAGTATTTTTAAAACTTATAAGAAATTAAAATGAACTTAACAAGAATATATGGTCTATTTCTTAGACATTTTTATTTAATTACCCAATCATTTCCTAGAATATTAGATTTAATATATTGGCCTTCAATTCAAATAACATTATGGGGTTTTATTTCAAATTTTTTTGCAACATACAGTAACTACTATAGTGGTGCAGTGGGTGTTATTTTATCATGCGCTATTCTTTATGACTTTTTGTTTAGAACAAGCATTGGGTTTAATATGCTATTCTTAGAAGAAATTTGGAGTAGAAATTTTACAAATTTATTCATATCGCCAATTAAGATAAGTGAAATAATTGTTTCACTTGTTTTTACGGCCTTAATAAGAGCTTTGATTGGGCTAGTGCCTGCAATACTTTTAACTTCACCAATTTTTGGAATTTCCTTGCTAGATCTAGGAATGCCTCTTGCTTATCTTTTTTTAAGTTTATATATTTTTGGAATAACACTTGGATTGTTCGTTTCAGCTGGTCTATTAAGATTTGGACCGTCCTTTGAAAATATTGCTTGGTCTACTATGTTTTTGTTAGCACCTTTTGGATGCATCTATTATCCTGTAGAAACTTTGCCAGAAATTTTTCAATTAATTGCTTATACGCTACCTCTTGTATATATCTTTGAGGAAACAAGAAATATTTTAGTAAATCAAATTGTTGATTATGAAAATATTTTGCAGGCATTCTATTTAAATATT
>Ga0208425_1000318_pt1 | contig 16940 bp, 14 predicted proteins | sample DEB08_DNA_4_FD_185496 | JGI IMG/M metagenome (GOLD analysis project Ga0208425, IMG submission 185496) | Aqueous microbial communities from the Delaware River and Bay under freshwater to marine salinity gradient to study organic matter... | ecosystem: Environmental > Aquatic > Marine > Coastal ...
TGGTGCAATGGCTGAGAGAGCAGAAGAGATGCTACAGAAAGTCAAGCCCATGAAAGCCTATCAAGGTGCTAGTGTGGGAGGCTTTGACGATAGATCAAAGAAACTATTTGATGCAGCCGTAAAGCGTTCAGCAGGAACAGACCCAAAGTCTCCTGAGATACAACGCTACCTTGACAACGTAATAGACACTCGTGGTAAACCTACAATGGTATTCCCTGGCACTGCTGATCCGTTACAAGGGTATCAACAGGGAGGTTATATTCCACCAGAGGATGACGGCATTGACAGGTCAGGTGGAGCTACACTACCATACTTTCCACCAACCACTCCCCCTCCTCCACCGACAGGTGATATTGGCATACCTCCGTTTGGTAACAGAAGAGATCCACTACCAACAACAGGCACACAGGTAGAACAAAAGACACGACTAGATACATCACAGGCTAACCTAGCCTCAGCACAACAAGAACTTAGCAGACTACAACAACAACTCGCTTCTACTCCTATTGATGATGAGGACGCTAGAAACGCTATTGTTGAAAAGATAAACAAGCAACAGCCAAAGATTACTTCAGCACAGTCTGCTCTAGCGAGTGCATCACAGCAGTTTCAAACAGTAGCTGTGCCAACGGCTGCAGAAGCTGTAGGTGCAACAGTAACAACACCTGCTGACCTTATCACTAAACAACCTGTAGACAAGATAGTCGAAGGAACAGGACAGACTATTGATGTTGCAACAGGTAAGCTAACAGGAGACATAACACCTACTGTTAAAACAGGCGTGGCTGAAGACGCTCCTGCTGTTACTGCTACAGGTCCTGCTAAGACAACGATTGATACAGTTGCTGATGACATCAAAGCTGTAAAGCCACAAGAACGCTTTGGACAAATCACCCAAGACGCTATTGTAAAAGCACAAGAAGTAGCGACACAAGATCTTAACATCAGAGACGTACAGGCAGCTCAAGGCACAGGACAACAGATTGTATCCCCTGCAAAGAGAGCCTTACAGCAAGGAGAGCTTGTATCAGGGGCAGCCAATGCAGAGCAGTCAGCACAGTTCTTGGAGGGCATTGAGGCAGCCACAGGCGCTCCTTCATCTGCCGCCACTGTTCAGGGACAGCTTACAGGCTTAATGACACAGTTTGAGGGTGGCACTCCCCCACCTTGGGCATCAGGTGCGATGCGACAAGCTACAGCTATCATGGCACAAAGAGGATTGGCGGCAAGCTCTATGGCAGGACAGGCTATCGTACAGGCTGCAATGGAGAGTGCGTTACCAATAGCTTTACAGGACGCTCAGACTGTTGCACAGTTTGAAGCACAAAATCTAAGTAATCGACAACAACGTGCTATGCTTGCAGCGCAACAGAGAGCTACCTTCCTTGGCATGGAGTTTGATCAAGAGTTTCAGGCAAGAGTACAGAACGCATCTAAGATTTCAGATATAGCAAACATAAACTTCTCTTCTGAGCAACAGATTGCTTTAGAAAATGCACAGCTTGCACAGACAGTAGACTTAGCGAACCTCAGTAACAGCCAAGCTGTAACAATGGCTCAGGCTTCTGCAATAGCACAGGCTGATATGGCTAATCTAAGTAACAGACAACAGGCTGCAGTGCAGAACGCACAAAGCTTTTTACAGATGGACTTCCGTAATCTTGACATATCACAGCAGAATGATATGTTTAAAACACAGTCTGTAGTTCAAGGTTTATTTACAGATACAGCATCAGAGAACGCATCAAGACAGTTTAACGCTACGAGCCAAAACCAAACTGATCAGTTCTTTGCAAGTTTGAAAGCGCAGGTAGGTCAGTTCAATGCTACCCAAGCTAACTCTATGGAGCAGTATAATGTTGGACAAACAAACGCTCTAGAGCAGTTTAAACAACAAGTTAAGAATCAAAGAGATCAGTTTAACGCCCAAAACGCTCTTGTTATAGCACAGGCTAACGCACAATGGCGACAGCAGTTAGCTACAGTAAACAATGCGGCTCTTAATGATGCAAACAGACAGAACGCATTACAGGCTAACGGACTAACACAAAAAGGTCTTGATGAGATATGGCAGAAAGAAAGAGACTTGATGGCATATGCTTTTGCTACAGCAGAGAGTGCTGCAGAAAGGCGAAACAAGTTGTTGCTAAGTGAACTAGATGCAGAGGGCAAATCTGATTCTGCCTTTTCTAGCGCCTTAGGCACACTTGGTGGCGCAATAATTAATGGTGTATTTGGATTATTTTAATGGCAACTTCAGATTATAAAAACGCATTAACAAACATGAGAAACTTCATACTTGGTGGAGGGTACGTTGCAGGAACTATGTCAGGTAAAAATATAAACCCTGAAACAGGGGAAAGACGACAAGCAACAGATGCTATAATGGCACGTTCTCCTACTGTGGGAGACACACAAAAGATTCAGGAGTCTATGGAGCTTGGTGAAGAAATAAAAGCCCTCAATAAGATATACGAATTACAAAAAGCTGAACAAGATCTTGCTGACGAAAACGTCACAAGCTACACTGTTAGACCAGGCGATACGATAACAGATGTGCTTGAGCGAACAGGCATGTCTTTTTCTGAGTTCACAGCATTAAATCAAGGAGTAACAGATTTAGACTCAGGTGATAGAATACAAGTAGTACAACGTGAGGTAGAAGAAGAATGATAGAGCCAAGATTTGAAGCACCTATTCCCGGACAGTCTTTAACAAGTGAGCCAAAGCTGTATCCTTGGGAGACACCTCCTGAATTAGATAAAGTTGGGGATGTTGTAGCTTTTTACATTGATAAACTGTCATCACAAGAAGTTATGGACGATTTGTTTATAGCATTAGATGAGGGCTTTCCACTAAACATCCTTGTAAAAAGTATACTGACCACAGGTGTTATGGAGGGTATGCACAGTATTGATGTAAGTATGATCATCGCACCTGTTCTCCATGAGTACATACTAGGAGCAGCAAAGATACAAGGTGTAAAGGTTAAGGAAAGACAGACTACAAAAGATGAAGAGTTAGCTGAAAAAGAAAAGGCTACATTGGCTGCCTCCATAGAGCGAGGACTAGAGAAGTCTCCTAAAGAAGATATGGGCAGAGAGATACTAGAAGAGGCTTTATCTTTTGTTCAAGGCGACATGGATATGGAGGCACAAGAGGAGATGCCAACAGAAGAGGAGGCTATGCCTGAAGAGAAGCCTATGGGTTTGATGAGTAGAAGGGGTGCTGAAGATGGGGTTTGATGCAAAAGCTTTTGCCGCGGCGTTTGCCACTGAGATTGCAGGTGGCATAAAAGAGAGAACGAAAGAAGCTAAAGAGTACAAGGAGAAACAGGAGGAGTTAGCACAACGTAATCTTCCTATCTTTCAGAAGAGAAAAGCACAGAAGGATGTTCTACTAGGTTACGCTAGGACACTACAAAAGATGGGAGCTAAACCTAAGGACATCATGTACTACATGAGATTAGGACCTAGTGCGTTTCAAACTTTACATAAACATATAGTGCAAAAAGCTGCTGACTACAAAGAGGCTACAAATGGCGCAGAACTTAGCGAGGTAGCTGTTCAGAGCATGATGAAGATGCCTGAGGAGTTTGAAGGCACTATTCAAGAACAAGGTTTTGAAGAGTTTTTGGATAAAGCGTATAGACTATCTAGTGAAAACGATAAGTTTGAAGCTCCTGTGACAGAGGAAATATCAACAGGTAATCTGCTAAAGGGTATGTTAGGAATAGGCGCTAAAGAAAGAACGAAACAAAAGCTTAGAACAGAGAAGTTTCTTGGTAACCTTAGTGTCGATCAAATCAATAGAGTTGCCGCACAACAAGACTTCTTAGACCCTTATGGTGGGCAAGGTATGCCTGTGCTTGATCTAACAACAGGTCCTGTCATCATTGACTTTGATACGCAAGAGAGAATAAAGGATAGCGCTACAAACAAGTTTGCTACAGCCACTAGCACTATAACTAAAACAGCTAGGCTTGTTGAAGGATATATGGGGCAAAATGGTATTACAGCAAATAGTCTAGGAGTAGAGGGTAAAGACGATAAAGCAAAAGACGCAAACTTTACGGCACTAAAGTCACGAATAGCAAACGCTCTAGTAACAGAAGATATCTCAGGCTTGCAGAGTGATGACGAAATAAACATATATAACGAGGTTCGTGATAAAACAAAGTTTGATACTTTCAAGTCGGCTGCAGGAGGACGAGTAAGTGGTGACACTGTTAAGTTCTTTGGTGCAGAGGTACAGGATCTATTTGATAAGTTTGAAACAAAGGTGGGTAGTAGCGATACAGGGGCAGACAAAGGACAAGGAGCAGACGTTGCACAGTACCCTAATAAAGCTGCTATAGTAGAAGCTATTAAGGCAGGGGAGTTGAACGCAGGTGATGTGGTTACGACTATGGAGAAGGGAAAAATAGAATCCGTAGACATAAAAGAAAAAGACGTTACTAAATACAGAAAAGTTGATGAAGAAAAGATAGACTCCCAAGATAAAGTAGCTACAGGAGCTAATAAGAATATATTAACAGAGAAAGAGTTTAATGATTTGCCTGATGACGTAGGCGATCCTCCAGGAACTATGTTGTCCCCATCTGGTAGAATAAGGGATTTAAGAAACAAGTGGTTTGAAGAGTACGGTAACACACACTCAACCACAGGAAAGAAGAAAACATATCAACAATATAAAAACACGGTAGATCCTGCATCTAGTCCTAACCCTTATGGACAGTACGATCTATCAGACCTTAAACCAGGTGGACTTGGGTAGTTAAATAATGGCTAATTTAGATTTAGAAGACCTTACTGAAGATACAAAAGTTAATACTAAAAGAGTTCTTAGCTTGGACGATTTAACAGGCGAAGATAAAGAAGATAAGGACGAGCCTCTACCAACTATAAAAGACAGATCGTTAAAGGTAGACGATATTGTCAACACCACACAGTACGTTGAGAAGATACGTGACTACATGGTGGACAGAAAAGGCAAGCAGTTTCTATCTATGGATAAAGACGAGCTTGTCGATAAATTTGTAACCCACATGAGATACTTCAACACCAACGAGGCTTTTACTCTTGATGAAGCTCGTTATGTGTCTATGGCAGATGAAGATGCCAAAGGCAGAGCAGGGGAAGCATACAAAGTATACGACATGCTAGGCAACGTCTTTGTTAATGACGGTTTTGGTGGGGCAGTCGGAGGTGTGGCAGACTATCTTGGTGCTATAGCTAGTTCACCGTCCACTTATCTTGGGCTAGGCGTAGGTAAAGGCTTGACATTGGTTGGTGGAAAGTTAGGTGCTAAAGCTGTGAAAGAAGCAGCTAAAAATGCAGGGCTAAAAGCTGTAAAGGATAATCTTAAAAAGGGCATGACAGTAACTGCAGCTAGGGAGGTAAAGAACAAAGCTAAAGATGATGTTATAAAGAAAGCTATACGTGGACGTTCTCTTAGAAACACTACTTTATCAGGGGCTATGGACGGAAGTATTGCAGGATGGCAGGATTACACACTTCAATCTGATGTACTTGGAGAGACAGGCGCTATAGAAGACTACAGTGTTTTACAAACAGGTCTGTCTGTGTTTGGCTCAGGTATAGGCACAGGGTTATCTATTTATGGTACACCTAAGATAACAGGTGCTGACAAAAGAGGGCTGACAGGAAGTACAGCACAAAAGATAATAAAAGCCAATCAGGTAAAGCAGAAAGAGATAACAGATAAAAAAGCACTAGAAAGAGTTAATAAAAAATATTTGGAGAAGCTCAGAAAAGAAGCAGCTAAATTACCTGACGATAAAAACTTTGTAGCTAAAATAATTAGACCCTACGACTACAGTGGTTTTCCTGAGTTAGCGCAGGGCAAGATAAAAGATCCTGAACTAGCCGTATCAGAAAACTTAAAATCAAATGTGCTAGAGTTTATATTTGGTAACGCAGAAGACTCGCCTACCTCCAATATAGTACGTCTAGTTGAATCAGAAGGGGCAGTGTTCAGACCCAACATGAACCCTACTCAAAAGTATGCTAGGGCTTTTCAATACTTAGAGAAAGATACATTACAAGAGATATCTGATCTTACAAAACAAAAGTTTGGTGTCTATCTAGGTGAGGTATTAGACGATGGCTTAGGCTTTGCCTCTGACTTGGGTAAGAAAGTAGCAGGAAGTGTTAGCGAAGCAGCTAAGACAATGAGAGCTACACAGCTTAAGAATTTAAAGGTAGACGAAGCGCTAACACAAGCAACAGTAGAGATACTAGAGGGTACTACATCTTTCAACAATAGAACCAAAGCTCTTGGTATACCTCAAAGTGCTGTGTCTAGATATTCAGGATACGCACAGAATGTATGGAAGAGAATGTTGGTGTCTGCTCCTCAGACTACAGCGGCTAACGTCTTTGGGTTTGGTCAGATATACGTAGCTAATACTGTTCAAGAACTACTACAAGGGACACTGCTAGGACTAACAGGTGAAACAGGTAAGGCTAAGGCTCTGTTTCAGCTACAAGTTGAAAAGATTAAGAACTTAGTTGATCCCTACAGCACGTTAGACAACTACGAAACATTGTTGAAAACAGATAGTCGCCTCCACAAACTACTAAGAGAAACAATATCAGGTGGTATAGAACGATCAGCAGAGAGACTAAACATTGATCAAACAAACAAAGCATTAAGAACAGTGGAGGGTCTTACTAGATTATCCCAAGCTTTTTCTATGGTGGATCTTCAAGACACTCTGACAAAAAGCCAAGCGTTTATGGCAGGTATAGATAAACAACTACGTCTACAAAAAGACACCACACTAAACGCTATACTAGAAAGAGGTAGTCTAATTGATATAGATGAAGGTGTCATGGAAAAGGCAATGAGTGAAACACTCAAAGCTGTGTTTGCTGAGGATTATACTAAGTCAGGTAAGGTTGTAGGTAGTTTAGCAAAGGTAGTTGAAACTGCTTCTAATGCACCAGGAATAGGCTTCATACTTCCCTTTGGTAGATTCATGAATAATGTTGTGGCTACAGGGTATCGATACGGACCAGGAGCGTACTTAGACGCTGCTTCTGCTATAATGAAGGGCAGTAAAGGAAAGATTGATGCAACAGAAGCCATAGCAAGAGCCACAGTAGGAACAACATCACTGTTCTATGCGATGGACTTTCAGAATGAACAGCAGAAGAGAGGCTATCAGTGGTATGAGCTACAAACAGGCTCAGGAGAAACAACAAATATAACAAACACATTCCCTCTATCTCTCCTTATGATCACAGGGAGAGTAATGAACAAGAGGATGAAGGGAGAGTTTGTTGACAAAGACTTAGCTACAGAGTTTGGTAAACAGATAGCTATTGGTCAGGCGGCCACAGACTTACAGTTTGGAAACGATATTACACGTTTAATACAACTTAGCTTCAACACAGATGCAGAGTTTAAAGGTCCTATTGGTCAGGTTAAAGAAACACTAGGGCATATGTCAGGTAATATAATATCAGGAGTTACACGACCACTTGATCCTATAAATAAGATAGTAGGCTACGCAACGTCAGAGCTTTCAGACTATGATATAACACCTCAGATTGATAGGCGACTTGCAAAGGGCGGCTTGCAGAAGTTAGGCTTGAACGCAACAAAATATGTAGATAATATTCTTGAGGCTATTGCTAGTGGAGTTAAAGGAGAAACTACATTGCTTGGAGATGAGCTAAGGGTAGCGTCAAGAGAGGGTAAGGTGTTTGATCCTAGTCCTTACAGAACAGCTACAGGCACGAGGATACAACAGCCACGCACTTTTGCCAACATGGTGTTTGCTATGGTGGATAAGCCTGAGTGGAAAGCAGGTATGTACACAGGAGTACCTGAGTTTGACAACTTTGCAAATCAGGTAATATCTCCAATGATAGAGATGGAAGCAGAGCAACTGTTAAAGAATGAAAAGTTTATGAGGGGATCTGCTGAATACAAAAAGCAAAAAGTTAATGGTATGCTCAACGAGGTAAAAAGGAATATACGATCCTACCTATCAGCCACACCAAACTCAGAGCAAGGCATTGAGTACAGGAAAACAAAGCTACTTAACGTGCCTAAACTTACAATGATGAGAGCTAGAAAAATAGTGGGAATACAGGACGTTGATGTAAGAGATTTATCAAGTAGTCAGATATCTGAACTAGAGTCTGCCGTACAATACATACAGGCAACGGACGATTAAAAAAGGGGAGACTAAGCTCCCCCTAAGTTTAATACCATTTGGTATAGAGTCTAGTTGGATCTAACCAATAAGATGAATAGCCTGTAGATTCAATCTCCAAAGGTTTTAAAGCTCCTATAGCTTTAAGCTCTTCACATAAAACGTCATCTGCAGACTTTCGTGCTTCCATCGCAGATTTAACACCTGCAAGTCTTTTATCACGATAAGACTTTTGCAAATCTTTGAACTCTCGTACAAGCACCATAATTTGATCTTTCTTTTCTCCCATAAGAGCAATCAAATCATCAAGACTTACTTCACTTTCCATATCTACCTCCGTTTTTTTGAAAGCTTTTTCTGCTTCTCTCCTCGCTGAAGTCATGTCGCCTCCCTAAGTTGCGATAATACGCAGCATTAAAGCCACGCTCCCATTCTTTAGAAGCTACACTTCCAAGGTGAAAGGGATTACCTCTCAGCATCTTTGTCCCTTCAGAGAGCTTACCTCTCATAAAGATGCTGTATCCTTGTTCATACGGTTTCATCATCACTCACAAAGTTAGTTCTATCTGAACACGCTATTATTAAGACTGTACTGTTTGGATAAGTCTTATCTAAATGTTGTTTTAACGTAGTGCTAATATGCTCACCGTTTTTAGCTATGTAGTCGATACACTCTCCCTGACTAGCAAACTTGTTACCTTTGTACTCTAAGTTTTCTACCTGACCGTTAAACAGTATAGTAGCAAATATAACTACAATATTCATGTTATATCCACAATCTCACACGAGTCCCCTGAACAGGCAAATGTCTGAGAAGATTGTGTATTATCTTCCTTCTCATAACTCTGAAACTTACTCCAATCTATATGTCCGAACTTACTGCTAAACTCATCGTATACTTCTTCTGTACACTCCTGATAGGGTGCTTGTTGATAAGTATGGTCGGAGTGTGGTAAGAACGATACACCTGACATCTCGTCAAAGTGTTTAAACACAAATGCTCCCACTTCCATCCACTCATCGTCCCTCACAGAGATGGTCACTGACGGCTTGTGTTCACACCAATGCCTCTGATACGTGAGCCACGTTTGTAGCTGTTCTATGGCTGTCATATCGTCTCTCATCACTGATTTACGAGGTGACTTCATAGGAAAGCTAAACACCATGTTGGTATCAGGCTTCATCACATCAGGTTCGCTAGGAACACCACTGTCTACCATGAAGTTAGTGAGAGGATCTTTATTATCACCCCTAACGGTACGAATATAATAACTGCTATGACGAGGGTGGATACCACTGCTTGAGTCCACAAGCTGTGATACTGTCCCACTTGGTTTGACGCAGGTGATTGCTGTGCTTTGGGGGATTCCAAAGATTGCTGACCACTCTTTGTTTGTTTCGACAGCGATTTCTCTGAGGGCTGTAAGTGTTTTGTCAAGTCCATTTTTCTTTCCACTAGTCAATTCGTTATCCATTATCCCTGTAAGGCTAACACCTAGTAGTCTTTCCTCTTCAGTGTTGTTCTTCCATACCTTACGAAGATAAGGGAACTTAGTTAAGGTAGCCTGTGCTGTACCAAGTATAGTCGCAAGCATTACCTTCCTCTTCAGATCTTCAAACTTATCTTTCTCTCGTATTACTACTTCCGTCAAGTTACAGAACTGATAGGGTCTAAGTATTATTTCACTGCAAGGGTTAGTACCAAACTCATGGTCAGGATCTCTTCTGCCAAACTTCTTTGCTTGCTCCTTTGCAGATGTTCTATTGAATATGCCACGCTCTCCTGACTTTGATTCCACAAGTGCTGTCCACTCTCTCAGGAATGTTTCCCCATCAGGCTTGTCCGTGTAACACACAGAGTTATTAGAGAGTGCCATCTGTGGTGCTGTCTCCCACCACTGCCCTGACTTAGCGTGTCGCATACGTCCATCAGATAGATTAGACAAGCTTATCATAGCAGAACGTCTAACACCACCTGACACTACAACCTCTCCAACCTTACACATTAAGTTATGACAATCGTAGCTAGACAATTTGCGTCCTGCGTTGTGCTTAAACAAGGATGTAGTAAAGTTAAATAAATCAATTAAAGGTGCAGGACCTGACGCTCTACCACCAAAGATTTGTAGTCTAGAACCTGCAGGTCTAACCTTTGACGTATCCCAATGTGGAGACTCACCCATATAGAGATGTCCTATTAGTTTGCGTAACGCTTTCGCCCATCCCTCTTTGCTGTCTTGTACATCTATGACGGTATCTACTTGCTCTATTGTTTGTGGTATCTCAGGTAGCTGATTGACATACTGTCTCTCCACAGAGAACCCAACACCTGTACCACACAATAGTATATACATCGCCTCGTCAAAAGACTTTGGGTCATCAACAGGAAGGTAGCTACAGTTGTATCCTGCTGTATTGTCTCTCTCCAACGCAAGACCTGCTGTCATTAACGCTCTCATAGAGGGCATAACTTCTAAATTAGTTATAGCATCTTTTATCTGTTGCACAGGCAAGTGTCCCTTGACCTTCAACGACATAAAGTCAACATACCTGTTAACAGTTTCTTCCCATGTTTCTCTTCTGTTTTCGTTCGGTAGCCACCTAGCGTACCTAGAGATAGCTATAAATTTCTGATAATCGTTCATATTTTTGTTACCTTTATGCTGTTAATTTCAATGTCGTCCATATCATAGAGAAGATCTTTTATTATATCTGATATAACTTTTTCGCCTTCTTTTTTCTTAGATGCTGAATCATAGGTTACAGGTAGATGGCTAGACTCATCATCTATCTCAACCTCTGCTGTAATCTTAAACTTCATTCGATCATACTCCTGTTCTCTACGTCCCTGATCATGGCTTTTAAATACCACTCTGCTTTTCTTAAATCCTCAACACCGTTCTTGTACCTCCATCTGTGGAGATATTTTATCACATTGCCCTGGCAGTAGGAAGAAAAGTGTTCATCTAATTGCTGTTGAATATAGTCTATACACTCCATACCACCATTGTTGTAGTGTGGAGGGCTGTTAACTTTATCTACTTCCACTTGCTCAGTGTCCCTAGTTGTATTCGCTTCTTCTTTTCTGTCAACCATTTTTTAGGTATCTCCTTATCTGTCCATTTAAATCCATATTTATCACACCAATCGCAGTATCTTGTCTTTGATCCCTTGTTAATTACATTGTATGCGTTCTGAAACAAAAAGCGTATGTCTAGCTCAGGATACTGCTCCTGTATTAGCAGATGCTTCACCCTATCTTTGGCTTTGAACCACCCTTTCGCCTCAATAATAATACCATTGTTAAGAACAAAGTCAGGCTTGTAGAGCCTAAACATTTGTACTGCGTATCTGATTGACATTTTTTCATATCGAATCCTTTGCTTAAGGAGGCGCAACTCTTTAGCTACGCTCTCCTCAAACTTGCTCCTAAATTGTATCTTGGGCATCAGCTAACTTTACATAGTTTATCAACGGTGGGTTAGCCGACTTAGAAACTTTTGATGGAAGAACCTGAAGATCCCAACACTTGTCCCTGTAAGAACAGAAGCTACACTCAATGCCTAATTTCATATTGCCACTAGGTTTACCATAATACGTTTCAGCTACAGGCTCGTAGCATCTCTCAAATGGCTCGTCATTATTTATGTAGTCTATAGTGCTTTGTATCTTTTCCATCTCTCCTTCAGTGTCTACATCATTAGCACTGACGTATTTAAAGTTTCCGTTAGCCTTGTTTACAACCCACCATCCACCGACAGGAACACCTTTCGCTTTTGCGTAGCCAACGAGTTGTGACACATACCCAAAGCTGTCTTTGCTCTGTAGTGTTTCAAAGTCTATGAATTTGTTTTCGTATGCCCAAGGGGAGGCTGACTTAACATCATCAACCTTCCCATTTAACACGAGGTCATAAGTCCCATCAACATGTCCCCCCTTTGTTGGTAAAGAAACTTGCTCACTGTCATCAAACTTTACGTCTGCCGCCCTTAGTAAGCCTTTAAACACAGCTTCTATTATATCACCAAGAATCATGTTGATAAGAAAGTAAGGAGAATCAGAAATCTTTTCATCAGGACGGTTCTTGTCGAACCATAGCTGACACTTCTTACGTCCAATGTTAGACATACGAAGTTTAAACTTCCTCTTCTCCCCTGAGAATTGACGACTCACTGCCTCACTAACATCCTTGGCTATGAGGTCAACAACAGCCTTATCCATACTAGCCTTACCTAGCATGACGTTTTGTAGGAAAGAATGAATCGCCACTTCTGCAGGATGGTTCATAAGCTACTCCTCAATCTCAACAATGTTGGAGGCTATAGCATCTTCCTGATCAGATAGTTCCTCAGGTCTACGATGCTCCTCCCACTTGCTGATTGTTATTGAGTTCATAGCCTCAACCCACTCAACAAAGTTATTCAACACCTCTTGGTCATCAGTGGTAATCTCTACTACTTTACCTAGCGTAGGCTTCAACACAGCATAAGTTGCGCCACTAGGTATACTCTTTACTTCTGAGCCAAGATGTAACAGGTGCTGAATGGGAAGCCTGTTCTTTCTCTGAATCTGATTGAACATATCCGTCATAGCCTTAAAGCTATCTCTGTTCTTAATCCTCATCAAGAAAGGGAACTCTTTAACATCCACAGGTTTACCATCGGCATCCTTAGCTTTGTCGAGTTTACACAGACCAAATACAACCTTGAACCTATCAATAGATCGCATCAGGTCTTGTGTCTCTTGTGGTAACGCTTTGAAGTCCTTAACATAACCTGATGGTCTACCACAGTTAAACGTACCGTAGTTGTCCTTCAGATCGCCATTCAAAGACGTTGCCATTACAGTTCGCAACATTCTGCCCTCGCCACCATCAGGCTTCTGATAGTGCTTATCGTAGCGCTGAAACTGAAAGCGTTGCATGAAGGGACGGATAGTCACCTTGTCACTGTAATATATTGTATCATCAGGGAAAGTTACAGAGAAAGCTCCTGCTTTGACTATAGCTACTTCCATAGTCTCACCCTCTACTTCCTTTGTACCCATCACGTTCTGATGAACTTGTTTGATCTCTGCTAAAGCTGATGTGCTTTTCGCAGGTGCGTTTGACATCCCCATTATTTCTGCTAAGTCGGCAGGGGATTTACCAATTATGTCTAATGCGTTTTCCATATATGTTTTTACTCCTAAATTATAAAACGAATATTATCAGACTACATCTTTAACGTCAAGCCAATTATTACCTATTTTTGATTCAAGTAATAACGGAACATTAACATCGATGTCATAGTAAGACTCCACTATACTTTTTAAACTTTTATTCACATCATCTATAACCCTAAGAACGTCCTTCTCCTCTAAAGGGTGGACATCCAAGACCACAGAGTCATGCACACTGTTTACTAACATACTCTTGTAACCCTTTAATCTAGTCTCAATCTCCAACAATACAATAGGAACTATATCTGCTGTAGCAAAGCCTTGTACAGGATAGTTCTTAATCATGGTAAAGTGTGTTGGAGTTCCACTTGCCCTTCTCTCTACGTCAGGAAAAGCATACTGCCTACCTGATGGTATCTTTATTCTGCCAAGGTTGATAGCCTCGTCTCCTAGTTTCTTGTGCCACTTGGCTATGCCTCTGTACTTATCCATAAAGTGTGTGTAATACTCTGCCTCAGCTTTCGTTCTACCGAACCCTGTAGCTCCGTAGAGGGGCGCAAAGGTATGTGCCTTAGCTTCTTGCCTAGACGTAGGTTGCCCTGCCTCAGTGATGATCTTTGCCGTGTAGGAGTGAACATCAAATCCTGTGGACACCTCTTCCATCGCCACTTTGTCCTGAGATAATAATGCTGCAACTCTAAATTCTAGCTGTGCAAAGTCTGCCTCTAGTATTTTGCCCTTCATACCAAACGCACCACCACTCCAACGTGACACAAACACTTTCTTAACAGGGAATGTACCACCTCTAGGCATATTCTGCATGTTAGGATTGCGTCCACTGAAACGTCCTGTAGCTGTGACATGTTGTGTAAGACTAACGTGGAGCATGCCATCCTCTTTTGTGTAGTGTTCTATGCCATCAACAAAGGCTGAGAGATAGCTTGACACAGCGCTTTGTCTTTTTAGGTCTGTCAAAAATGCCTCTGCCTCTGTCATGTCTTTTGACTTGGCTATATTGATAAGCTGTTCAAGGTTTCCCTTACTTGTAGAGAACCCATTAGCACTGAGCCACGCTTTTGAGGGAGGGAAGAACCCTAGACCTGCCATTTGTTTTAGCTTGGTGAGCTTGTACCCTCTCGTATCACAGGATGTGCATCGATTTGGCTTGGCAAAACGTGTTCCGTCCTTCTTAGTCTTGTATATCCTGCCCCTTCCGTTGCAAGTTTGACACACACTAGCTTTTGTTTTGACCATCATAGCACTATTGTCCTTGACAGTCTGTTTAAATTCTTCTTTGTCCTCCACATTATCAAAGACAATTGCCCATTTCTTCTTGTCATACAGTATTCTAGAATAAATTACCTGACTAACCTGCTCAGGAGAGTTAAGATTTATAGGAGTATCACCCATTAAGCTCTTGACTTTTGCGTTTAACCTATTTTCTATCTGCAATAGTTCGTCCTCAAACTGTTTTCGCACATCTTTCAGTGCTACTTTGTCTATACTGAACCCATTCATATAGATCTTTGTCAGAGTTTTGCAAACTTTATTAGTAGTATCCCTTACATGCACCAAAGATTCCGACTCAGGCTTGTTATATTCATCTAGTAAGCGCCAATATAAAGACCTAGTGACCTTTAAATCCTGCTCAAGGTACATCGATAGCTCCTCTAGTGGTATCTCGTCTGTCTGAAACCCTCTTCTGAAGTAATCTTTTAGTGTATCAGACTTCTTCATGTCTAAATCATAGCGTAACGCACAGTTTTCTAGGCTAACAGAACCCTTCTGACCACGCTGTAGTATGTAATCACCAAGCATTGTGTCAAATATTTGACCATCATACTTAAATCCACATGCCCACAACCATTGTAAGTCATACTGTAGGTTGTGACCTATCAGTAGTGTGGTATTATCAAGCACCCTTTGTAGTCTTGCCTGTGCATCATCGTCCTCAATGGTCTTCTCATTGTGATCAAATACAAAAACCGTTCTCTCCTCCTCCTTAAGGTGATCCATGATACCCACAAGTGTCAAAGAGTTGTCAGGTTCAAAGGGATCAAGGTGTAACTTACCATCTCGTTTAGTCGTTCTATTTTCTACATCAAGTATTATCTTCATGCTGAATACCTCCCTGTTTCTACATCTAACTCAACATGGACAGCACCATGCCACCCTGTTAACTTGTTCTTAGCCAATCGAATGTGACGCTGAGGATCGTTACTGTCCTGTCCTTCAATGTCAGGATTCTTACTAATTAATAACATCAAATCTGCCTCTGCTGCCTTACCTGTCTTACTTCCCTCAAGCATAGATTGATTAACATTTATCTTACCCTCAGCCTCTGCTGATAGTTGGGACATCCAAATGATAACGCAATTATACTTCTTGGCAATGTTTCTTGCGTGGATTGCCGCCTCTTTGAGGTATATGTCTGATCTCTCCGACCCTGCTGTTGCAAACTTATCGCCCATATCAAGCACGATGATGTCAGGGTTTATACTTTTGGCAAGCTGTTCAACATAATCCATATTCTTATCCGTAGCATCTTTTATAGACAGCAGGTTTCTCAGAGGATCATATCTTTCTAGTGCCAACTTCCTGTTCTCCAACACCTGATCGCTAGACATGTTAGACTTACAGTACAGGTATCGCAGACCAACACGCTTGTATGCCTCCTCATTACACAAGACCACACACTTTGCACCCTGATCTATAAAGCCACCCTCAGAGGCTATAATACTAGCGTGGAAGGATGTCTTCCCTGTATTGGGTCTAGCACCCACGATAACAAAGTGACCACCACTCAGACCCTCCACTCGTCTACACAACGAGGGTATATTAAACTTCCATTGAAACTTTAAGTTGAGGTGATCAACTAATGTGTTGAAAGATATGTCGTCTCCCTGAAACCTAAAGCTAGGCGTGAAGTCATCTTGGTAGTTGTCAAGTATGTTTCTAAGAGGCTCAAGATTATTCTTTGTGCCATTCACATAGTCAAATCCTATGTTGGCTACCTCCTCCCCAACCATCTGCTGAAACAACTTAGACAAAACTTCCTTGGCTATATCGTTATTCATTGGCTCTTCTTTGGACAACTTACTAAACAACACCTCAAAGGATGCCTTGTTCGCTGAGGTCATAGTGCCGTTGTCAGAGAAGAACAAAGCCTGTAGCTCTGTTAGGGATAAGTTCCTCTCGTGCTTACCCATAGCCTCATCCAAAGTATTCTTAATCTTGCGTACATCTTTACTGAAGAGCCTGTCAGGACATTTACTGCCCTTATGATCTTCATAAAAGTCTTTCTGCATCAAGCTCCTAATTAGCGCTAGTTCTATCATTCTCTATCTTCTCCTCTATTAATCCATCAATAAGATTCAACATCTTGTCAAAATCCTCTTTGCCTAAATTCTCTATGTAAAACCATTCGTTAGCTCTCTTACGACTTAAACCCTCAGCTAAAGAGTGTGCCATCTTTTCTGCCACACCTCTGTGCTTAAACTTTTTATAGGTAACTAACTCGTAATCCCTGTGAGGACTGCCTGTTTGGTAGCCATTACATCTGTCTTTAGATTCTATAGCCTTACCTATCTTG
>Ga0208425_1000325_pt1 | contig 16803 bp, 20 predicted proteins | sample DEB08_DNA_4_FD_185496 | JGI IMG/M metagenome (GOLD analysis project Ga0208425, IMG submission 185496) | Aqueous microbial communities from the Delaware River and Bay under freshwater to marine salinity gradient to study organic matter... | ecosystem: Environmental > Aquatic > Marine > Coastal ...
TTGGACACTTTGGGCAGAGATGGAAGACGAGTTCAGTGAGCAATCGATCAGGGACGAACACAGGATGCGTATCGTTGCCGACCGGGTGAGTCACAACGGCTTTAAGCTGAACAAGCAGAAGGCCGTGGAGCTTTATAACAGGCTGATGATAGAGCAGGATCAGATAGCAGCCGAGTGCATCAATATGTTCCCGCCCATCGTAGAAGAGCGTTACTCGGAGAAGACGGGCAAGCGGCTGAAGGACAAGGTAACAGAGTTTAACCCGGCCAGTAGGCAGCAGATTGCTGAACGCTTGATTGAACTAGGATGGAAACCCGCAGAGTTAACGCCCAGTGGCAGGGCAAAGGTGGACGAGAAGACACTGGCCAAGTGCGATCTGCCAGTGGCACAGAAGCTGGCACGGTACTTCCTGCTACAGAAGAGATCAGCGTTGGTCAAGGCGTGGATAGAGGCTTGCTCTGAGGAGTCTAGGGTACATTGCAGGTATCGTACCTTGGGTGCTATCACTAACCGCATGAGCTGTGTCAGCCCCAACCTGCAACAAGTACCGGCAGTGCGTGTCGAGTATGGCAAAGACTGTAGAGAATTGTTTGAAGCACCTGAAGGCAGAAAACTGATAGATACAGACGCTGCTGGTCTTGAACTTAGGGTGCTGGCACACTATATGAATGATGAGAGGTTTACACGTGAGGTGCTTGAGGGCGATGTACATACTGCTAACCAACAGATGGCTGGTCTGGAGACTAGAGACCAAGCTAAGACGTTCATCTACGCGCTTCTCTATGGAGCGGGAGACTCTAAGATCGGAGCGGTCGTCAACGGGTCTGCTAAGGACGGTGCTCAACTTAGGGCGAGATTTATGGCAAATATGCCAGCATACAAAAGGCTGAGCGAGGCCGTCATACGCAAGGGAGAATCGGTGGGCAAGCTGGTGGGACTAGACGGCAGGATACTGCGCGTCAGGTCAGGACACGCTAGCCTTAACACATTGATCCAAGGTAGTTCTGCGGTGCTGATGAAGAAGTGGTTTATGTACGTAGACTATCACCTGAGAAGGAGAAAACTAGATGCCAAGATCGTAGCAATGGTGCATGACGAATTAGTTTTAGAAACATCAGAAAAAGATGTTGATCATGCCAAGGACTGTGTTATACTATCTATACGTCAGGTCAACAAAGCGTACAAACTGAACTGTGAACTAGACTGCGACGTTCAAACTGGAAACAACTGGAGCGAGATACACTAATGGCTAATACATTCACATACCTTGAAGGCACAATGTTTTTCCCTTTCATCTTCGATAAGACGGATAAGTTTGATCGCTACAGTGTGGCGCTTGGTCTTGAAGGTGATCAGGTTAAGAACGCCAAGAGCATTGGTCTTACTGTTAAGCAGGACGATAACAAGATGGACGGCATGGCCTACGTCCAGCTTAAGAGCAACTATAAACCACTACTCTTCGACGCAGAGGGTAACGACTACGGTGGGCCTACCATGCTCAGCAATGGCAGCAAGGCCGTAGTAAAGGTCAGCCAGCGCCCCTATAACAACAGCTTTGGTACTGGTACTACTACCTTTATGAACGCTGTGAAGATCACTGACCCTGTAGAGTACGTCCCAGAGGGCGGTAAGTCCAAGGGATTTGACGAGAAGCCAAAGGCTGGAGCGGTGGACGATCTTAACGACGACGTTCCGTTCTAAAATGGGAGCGCCCAAGTACGGGCATTGGGACACTAGTCTGGTAGGCAGGTTCAATCCGGGAGATCATTTTGGATTTGTCTACCAGATTACCCATAAAGAGTCCGGTAAGAGTTATATAGGTTGTAAGCACCTGTATAAATATAAGAAGACAAAGAGAACAACGGAGAGTGATTGGAAATACTACTGTTCAAGTTCTAAATATCTTCAGCCTGACATAAAGAAGTTTGGAAAAAGAGCTTTCAGTTTTGTTATACTTTTACTATGTAAAAACAAACGTGACCTGTACTACAACGAGATGAAAGTACAGGTTGATCTGGATGTTCTTGGGAGTGATAACTACTACAACAAGAACATTGGTGGTAAGAGGTTCTTCAGACCCGTTGAGAGCGATAAAAAAATTTCTGGTGTTAATAATGGTAGGTACATAGGGCCGTTTACAATAACTTACGACAACGGTGTTGAGCACAGGATTGAGAATATGACTGTCAGAGAGTTTGCTGAGCGTCATGGTTACGATACCGGAAACTTGAGTAGTGTCAAAACCGGAAGACGCGCTTCTCATAAAAACATAGTGAAAGTAGAACATGACAAAGACAAAGACAATTGATACACTGGTAGACGACATCTACGACTTGGTGTCTAACGGTAAGAAGAAACCAGACCAAGGGCTGCTGTTTGAGCTAGGTGCCACGGTGATGGACGCCATGCGTAAACAGTTGTGGGTCAGCCAAGCTGCACCTAACCCTAGGCTCCGTATGTCCAACATTGGAAAGCCTTGTAGCAGGGCGCTCTGGTACGACATCAATGGTGACGAGCAAGCGGAGAGCTTCACTCCACAGACCAAGCTCAAGTTCATGGTAGGTGACATTGTTGAAGCAATGTTGATCTACTTGGCCAAGGAATCTGGGCATTCTGTAACTGAGATGCAAGCCGAGATTGAGATAGACGACATCAAGGGACACATTGATTGCATGATAGATGGCGAACTGGTCGATGTTAAGTCTGCCAGTGCATTCAGCATGAAGAAGTTCAAGAACGGCACACTGCCTGACGACGATGCCTTTGGTTATATCAGCCAGATCAGCGGCTATGCTAACGCTTTTGGTAAAAAGAGCGGTACGTTCTTGGCCTTTGACAAGTCTGGTGGGGAGCTAGCCACGTATACGCACCATGATATAGAGGACACCAGTGCCAAGATTGCCAGCATCAAGCACGATGTTGCCCTGCCAGAGCCGCCTGAGAGGCACTTTGATACTGTGGTAGACAAGCAATCCAGACGCAAGAAGTTGGGCATCAATTGTTCATACTGTTCCCACAAGAAGACATGCTGGGGCGATGAGCTAGAGGTCAAGTTCCGCTCAGGCCGTCCGGTGTTCCTCGTTGGACAAGAGAAGGTAGAACAGGAGGCACCAAGTGAACACGCTTTCTGAAGAGCAGCTTCTTGATATCAGCCAAGCGTACAGTTGTGAAGAGATTGTAGATTTGCTGGACATAGACTCACTGAAGCTGCTAGACTTATTGAGAGAAGAGTTAGCTGAGAACATTCATAAATTTAACTTAAGGCCGGTAGACTGTAATGACTTTTAAATCCAACGAAAACCCAATGTTCCGTTCCAAGTTTAGCGAAGACATCTTCAAGCACAAGTATGCCCATGAAGGGTGCATGACTTGGTACGACTTGGCCAAGACCTTGGTAGACGATGTATGCGGCGATCTGCTCACTAAGGACGAGGTAGGTACTCTTACAGAGATGGTAAGAGAACTTAAATTTATCCCCGGTGGTCGATATCTGTACTACGCCGGTCGTCCTAACAAGTTCTTCAACAATTGCTACCTGTTGAAAGCAGAAGAGGACAGTCGTGAAGATTGGGCTAACCTTAGCTGGAAATCTGAGTCCTGCTTGATGACGGGTGGTGGCATTGGTGTAGATTATTCGATCTATCGTCCAGAGGGTTCTGGTCTGAGCAAGACGGGCGGTTTGTCCAGTGGACCGATACCTAAGATGCAGATGATCAACGAAATTGGCCGCAGGGTTATGCAGGGCGGTAGTCGTAGGTCTGCTATCTACGCCAGCCTGAACTGGCAGCATCGCGACATTGGTGCCTTCTTGGCCAGCAAGAACTGGTACGATATGGACGTAGGCCAGACAGGGTTCAGCATAGGCCAAGTCAAGGAGCAGGACTTCAACTTTGCAGCACCGTTGGACATGACGAACATCAGTGTCAACTATGATACAGAGTGGCTGTTGAAATACTGGAAGACGGGAGAAGTAGGAGATGTCTTCAAAACTAATGTGCGACAGGCACTGAAGACCGCAGAGCCGGGGTTTAGTTTTAACTTCTTCGATAAAGAGAATGAGACACTCCGAAACGCTTGCACAGAAGTGACCAGCGCTGACGACAGCGACGTGTGCAACCTTGGTTCTATCAACATGGGACGCATCAGTGACCTTAAGGAGTTCTCTGAGGTGGTAGAGCTAGCCACCAAGTTCCTTATCTGCGGCACCATGAAAGCCAAACTGCCCTATGAGAAGGTCTACCAGACACGCGAGAAGAACCGTAGACTTGGCCTCGGTCTGATGGGTATGCACGAATGGCTGATCAAGAAGGGACAGAAGTATGAAGTCAGCGATGAACTGCACCAGTGGCTCTCAGTGTACAAAGGTGTCAGTGATAAGGTCAGTAGAGAGACTGCTGATCAGTTTAGCATTACCCGTCCTGTTGCTAATCGGGCTATTGCCCCTACTGGTAGCATTGGCATTCTTGCTGGTACTTCTACTGGGGTTGAGCCTATCTTCGCTGTTGCCTACAAGCGCAGGTATCTCAAAGGTGGAAACAAGTGGCACTACCAGTACGTGGTAGACAGTGCAGCCCAAGAGATCATTGACCTGTACGGTGTTAAACCTGACAACATTGAGTCTGCCCTAGACTTAGCCAGTGACTACAAGCGCCGGATGAAGTTCCAAGCAGACGTGCAGGACTACGTGGATATGTCCATCAGCAGCACGATCAACCTGCCAGAGTGGGGAAGTAAGCTTAACAATGAGGACACTGTTGATGACTTTGCTAATACCCTTGCTAGTTACGCTCACAGGCTGCGGGGCTTCACGGTGTACCCTGACGGATGTAGGGGAGGACAGCCTCTATCTTCAGTGTCCTATAGTGAGGCTGTAGACAAGCTGGGCGAAGAGTTTGAAGAGGGCTTGGAGACGCATGACATCTGCGACATCACAGGACATGGCGGAAGTTGTGGAGTCTAAGAGTCCTTGCGTGAACGTGTGTCATCTGGAGAACAGGGTACACAATATGATCTGTATAGGTTGTCTGAGAACGCAAGAGGAGATTGCAGATTGGATGACCTATACAGAACTGGAAAAAGACAAAGTTCTACGGAGAATTAAAAATGTACGGTAATGTATTCAGGTCTGGCGAGGAGACAGGTACAGATGACTTTACCCCAGAGTTCTGTCAAGCTATAATTAAACTAGCAGATAACTTAGAGGAAAAAGAAGCCTTAGTCAGCCACGGCAAGAGGATAGAACAAATTAGGAACAACTCTATGTTCGGCATAGACGATCCTAACTTTATACAAACTGTTCTGTACAGTGTCTTGGCCGCAAACTTGCAGCAAGGTTGGAACTTTGATATTCAAGGAGTGCAGCCGCTCCAGCTTAGTAAGTATACAGTGGGGGAGAAGTACTCTTGGCACATAGACTATGACCACAAAGAGCAAGCTAGAAAGCTTACCTTCAACGTTGTGCTCAACGATGACTACGAAGGGGGTGACTTCCAGTTCAGTTGGGGGTCACCCAGTGCTCCTTACAAGAAGAGAGTGATCAATGAAGAGGCTATGAAAATACCCGGCAGGATCGTTGTCTTTCCCAGTTACTACTACCACAGGGTAACACCAGTGACCAAGGGTGTGCGCTATAGCCTAACAGGATGGGCTTGGGGACCACCTTTTAAGTAGTAATACCGTGACCGAACTGCACCGCTTCACAGTACGCTGCCCAACTCTTGAACTGACCTGCTAGACGTCTCTCTTCCATTACTGTTTTGACGATCTCTGTATCAGGACACTCGGTTACTTCTGAAACGTTGCTCTCAAATGACCCATCGTTGTTCCAAAGTAGGATAATCATCATAAGTTTAATTGTTAAGGTCATGTCTGTTCTTTATTGGAAGCATCGAACCTCTGGTAGGCATCCATCCTACGCAGACGAGCAGGGTCTGATCGTTCTAGTAATATTCTTGCTCCTTCTGGAATGGGAGCATCTCTAGTAATGGTTCCGCCGGGGCCGAGAGCTACATTTGCTGATCCGTTAGCAATCGCAAGGTCCACGATCGTTCCAATTTTACCGCCGCCAAACGCACCACGCATACCTTTAGCTAAGTCTTTACCGGTGACATTGAATAAATCATCAACATTGGTACCACCTATGCCGGCCAAGGCGTCCACCATTGGACTCTGAGCCACTTGCGTTTGCTGCTTCTGGGCATCTTCCTGCTGTTTAGCTACAAAAGCAAGAAGACCTAGAGGTACTGCTTCTTCTTGATACGGTTGCTCTACCGGAGAAGCATATCCAAGCAGCGGTGCGACACTTTGAGAAATTGGTTGCATAATTACCTCGCGTTTTTAACCATTGAAGCACCAAAGTACAGGCCGACAATTGCACTGAGCAAATGTGTGTCCAATGGTGTGATCACCAAGCCTTTCAAAGCTTGCCACTTGATCTGCTCTGACCCCTCGAAGATACCAAACAGCGCACCGGGGTTGAACTCAGTGTACCCAACGTTGACAGGTATCTCTGGCCAGAACACAGCGACCGCCTTGGGCCAGACAATCACAGCAAAGACAGCCATCAGGGCAATGATCCTGCGCGTAACTTGGAAGCCCTTGTTCTCGTACCTGCGGGCTAAGTCAGTGGCTTGTGACTGTGCTGCCAAACCGTCTATGGCCCTGTTAAATGCATCTTGCTTGGCCTTCTGGTTCTGGCTCCACAGTGTCATCACACCACTGAGCAAGCCTGAGCCTAACATTGTAATCAGTTCAAAGGGTATACCCATTAGTCTGCCTTTCTAATGTCTGCCACAGGTGGATGTTTGCCATTGTGCATGGAATAGAGCCGGTCATAATTTTTTTCTAGCTGCTTGACATGGGTCAAAAGCTCTGCCATCTGCATATGGTCCCTACGTAGATTCTCAGGGCTTGCCATCTTTGCCAAGATATCTATCCTCTGCTGCTGTGTCTCAGTCAACGTGGTCAACTTGTCTTCACGGCTGTCCATCTTACGCATCCGGTGCTCCATATCTTGAAGCTGCTCAACTAACTGCTTGATCTGCATCTTGGCCACAGCACTGGCACCTGCCACGCTGAACAGGATACCGGCAATGGTGACAACAAGGCGTATGTCTATACCGCCTTCCATTTAGAAAGCATCCATGCCTTGTGTATCAAGCATAGGGTTTATAGCGTTTCTTTGAATGATCGTTCTTAAATCACCTCTTGACGTAGGTGTTTTTTTAAGCGTCCCTGTTAAGTAGTCCGCCTCAGCATCTCTCCTAGTTTGGTAGGCGTTACTTTTCGTAAAATTACGAAGCTCTTTTTCTATTGCAGGAACGTCGCCAGAAGTAATCGCCGTCCATAACTTTGGAGAACTGTTTGCACCATACTGAAACAAGGCGCTTACTACAGGCGTTGCCATCCACTTAGGAAGATCGTCAAAGTTGCTTGGAAGATTTGAAGCTTTTGAAGAAGACTTCCATCTTTTTTTAATTTTATCAAGCTCAGAATCTTTTGTAATTTTATTTATCTTTACAACTTGTTCTTTTGTAAGGCTAAGCGGTTCTGTCTTTAGTTTGTTAGCTGCCGCAGTTCCCTTTAGACCAAAATACGGAGACAGTTTATCTCTGATTGACTTATCAAGTTTTGAAAAGTAAGCTGCGTTTTTTGAACCAAGGTCTACGCCGGTTCCTATTGTTACACCAGATTTGCCTAGTATTTTGCCTTGCTTGTTTTTCGGAATATACCCGTTTATTCTGTTTCCTTCAAGAGCGCCAATGAACTCCCAATCTACATTTCCAGTATCAGCTACAGGAGCAGCCTGAGCGGGAGGCACACTAAGAAGACCAGCAGGGTTAACGGGCATAGGTTCCCCACGGTTTTCTCTTTCAATCTGTTCCAACAGTTCAAAAATCTTTTTCATATCAGAACTTCCCTGTATACCGGAAACCGGCTGTAATATTGTTGAGCAAGCTCTTAACGCTATCGGTTCGCTCAGACACAGGAGCACTAACGTTAGCGGATAGACCACCTTGTGCATAATTGACTCCTACGTTGCCACCCTGCGGTCCATAGTTACCAACCCCCGTGAACCCACTGCCCATAGGCACCTGTGCATTAACGTTGTAGCCCAGCAAGCCCTGCTGCCCTAGGGTGGCCTCTGCGCTGCCCTGTACATAGGGAGAGACAGCGTTAAGGTCCAACCTTGGTGTCAATGTTGGATTAGTCAGGCTAGGGCTACCGCTCACGGTGACGCCAGTAGGGAGCATCTCATTGAACTGCTGCCTAGCAGGTTCTATGTACTGCTCCTTGGCAGCGTCGATAAGCTGCTTGGTATAGTCTACTGTCTCAGGTGCTAGGTAATTAGCTCCCATGTAAGCGGCACCGGCTGCTGCTTCTGGCACAGATGGTAGACGATCCATGGCGTAGTTGAAAGGCTCAGATGCTCCTCCTTCAGCAGCCGCTTGTTCTATCTGGTCAAATATGTTAGCCATTATGCAACACTCCTTGCTATATCAGCGCCCTCTTCCAGACCTGACGTACCTACGCCTTGTATCATACTGGCAATCTGTTGTATTGCTGCCAGCCCTGTGTCGGTTGGGACCATGCTCTGCTGCTGTGGAGGTTGTTCAGGCTGTTCTTGTGGTATCTCCTGCACAGGCACATTCGGCAAGTCTTCATAGGCAGGAAGATTGTCATGGTCCTCTTCCATGTAATTACCTATCGATGCGCCTATGACACCCGCTCTCCCGGCCATTGCAGAGGAAGCAAGAGACTGTGCATTCTTAAGAGCACCTTTGATAGCACCTGAGTTTTTTCTCTTAACAGCCGAGATAGCCTCTTCTGGAGATTTTCCAGCTTTTATCATAGCTTCCATATCTCTGCTGAGTTTTTTCCAAACGCTGGTTCCCGGTCCCATGCTCTTGATCGCGTACATCATAGACAGCGGCCTAGCAATCCCCTTGATGTCTCTCTTGATCACCCCATTCAGCACACTGAACGGAAGCTGGGCGGTAAACAGAGTGCCTGACTCACCAAACTGCGTAGCCCCTCTGGCAACCAGCATCGTTGTGTTCAAACCATCAAAGCCATCTCCGAACAGTTCCTTTAGTTTTTCCTTACCGTTTGATTGTACACCAGTGACCCAATTTTGTGTCACCTTGTTTATAGCAGACAACTGCTCTTCTGTGGTAGCCTTCCCGAACGCTTCCATCAGTTCCGATACAGACTCAGCATAGTGCAGGTCTTGATAAAACTTAGCACCCTTGGGATCAGCACGTTTCATCAAGGCAAGTTTTTCGATAGCTGTGTCAACTGCACCGGTGTTACCAAGCCTGTTTACGGTGCCAGAAACTTCTTTGATAAGGTCTTTGTAAGTTCCGTAGTTGAATGCCTGAGTGAGAATGTTTTGCGCATCGAAAGAACGCGCCGTCTGTCCTTCCTGCGTTTCCCTGAGTAGCTTTTTAAAGTCTGATATATACTCCCTGCCCAGAGCTTGTCTAACAACAACGCCCGTCCTACCGGAACCTTGCTTCATCAGGCTTTCTTCCATCCTGTTTAGACGACCAAGAACTGTTTTAGCTTTTGCCTTGCCAGCCTCTAGGCCACCCTCTCTAAAAGCTCTGCCAACTTCTAGCCGCATATCTCTGACAAAAGTGTGAGACAGTTGTGATATCAATTGATCAGCAGTAGACATACTTAGAAATGCGGGATCATCCGCACCTACTGTTTTTTTATCGAAGGCTTTTCTAAACGCAGACAGTACAGCGTCAATCTCTCCTCCTGCCTTACCTCCGATAAATTTTTTAATCATTGTTTCGGGATCGATGTCAGTACCGTCAAATAACTTCAGGAGGCTGATCTTACTATCAGGACCACCTTTGAACACCTGTGCTCCTTCAGCATACTTAGCGTTTACGGCTTTGAATTTATCCATGTACTTCTGACCAAGGCCGGGAATCCTCTCCATAGCTTTGTTCAGGGCAACGGATATTTGTAAATTTTCATAAGTTTGGGCGGGTCGCAGTTCTTTTCCAGCATATGCTGCCCTGCGAAGATCGCTATCAATCTCACGAAGATTACCTACTTTCAAATCCTCACCCTTAGCTTTGCCTAATCGTATAGAACCATCAGGCTTAACAGACAAACGCGATGTCAGCCGAACAGGCAAGTCTGAAGACGGGATGCTTAGTTTTTGTAAGATCAGCGAAGGCTCAAACCCAGTTTCTTTTGAAATAGACTCCACAATATTTTTTAGCTGTGCACTGGTCAGTACTTTTGCGTTAGCACTTTGAAGCAACGGTGAACCATAGAAATCTTCGCCCTTCATCACTCTTTGAAATGCGCTGTAGTTATTATATATGGCTTTGCCAGCGTTCTCCTTGAACTTGTAGACATTCTTTGCCGCTATGTCAGCCTGTCCAAACGGAGTTTTGTTGTAGTTCTCGAAAAGATCATATACCTTCTTAGCAGTCTCGTTGTTTGATTTTGTCATAATCCCCCGATAATAGTTAATGATCGATTGAGGATCGGGGGCAACAGCGCCTTTGTTTATCTGTGACTGCGCTCCTTGCATCTTGCTGATAAATTCACGAGCTTCCTGTACATTAACACCGCCGCCAAACTTCCTGCCAGTTGCCTCAAGCCTAGAAAGCATACTGCCTAGGGGACTGCCAGATTGAGACACCAATGTGTGCAATGTCATAAAAGGAACATCTGCATCTGGGACCATTCCTTTGGCGGCTTCCCTAGCTGCAACATAGTCTGCGGCAGTGATCTGAGGTATGGGAGTGTCTACCTCGTCTACTGCCCCTTTTATGTTTTTCAATTTTCCAGCGGCTGCTCCTACACCACGAAACAAAGTGTCTGGTACGATACTTGCCCCGAAGACAATGGCACCCTCTAGGCCAATACGGCCAAGAAGATCACCATTGGACTCTAGCTGTTGGTCTTGCAAAGACTGTACTGCTTCTATCCCTACGTTTGCAGCGACGTCTCCGAATGCAGCTTGAAAACCCCTAGCTGCAATGCTTCTACCGAGTAAACCACCAAGTAAGCCCATGCTGCTACCACCAGTTACAGGCGCTAATGCTACGGCGGCTGTTGCAGCAGCGGCTTTGATTGCCTCTGGGGCAACATCTACAAGATCATGGTACGAGAAAGGAGCAATGGCTGAATCAACCAGAACCTTCCTTTCATCTGTAACATCGTACCCAGCCTGTCTGCGACCTTCCGGGCGAATGAAGGCTTTGCCGTATTCGGTAAACCCCCAATTGCCTTGTCCAAACTTCTGATTTAAGACATTAGAATACTCTTCAGCAGTAGACGCAGCCGCCAAGTCATAACGAAGACCAGCATCTTTGATCTCTGATTTAAAATCATATTCTGTGTCGTAGTCAGCGTACCTGCCCGTTTCTGCTGCAAGCACAGGGAAGTTTGACAAAATGTAGTTGTTAAGTTCTGCATCATTCAAATTGTCAGGCACACGTACTTGACGACCGTCTATCAGGGTTGCTGTTGCCATTCTTATTCAACCTTTGTAAATACGTTTCCAGACATCGCCTGAGTTGACAATAACCTTTGCGCTCTCTCTTGACCCGACTTGCCCCCACCGAAAATGTCAACTAGGCTTCTAACTTTACGAGAATGGGCCGCAGACATCTTGGCGGCTACTCTTTTATATTGATCTCTAATTCTTTCATTAGATGTTAAGAGGCTTGGTTTTTGTATTATTTGAGCAAGCAGTACATAGTCAGTTCTGCTCAAGTCTCTGCCAAAAAGTCTTGACTCAGCTAGGCTAGCTTTGATTGTATCTGCCATATCTGATACGTTCTGTTGATTAGATGGGTCTAGGTTTAAGCCAAAAAGGTTACCAAGTTGGGTTGCTAAAGTTTTAGCAGACTCTATGGCTCCAGAGGCTTGGTTAGCGCCAAGAAACTTGTTTATTTCTTGAATTGTATTTACTGCTCCAAACGTGCTCCCTGCGCTTTGCAATAAGTCTTGGACCTGCGAAGTTCCGAGTGCTTTACGATAATCCGCACCACCGTCACCAGCTTTAATCTGCTCTTTTGCAAGCTCAAGACCTATCTCTCTTTGCTTCTGAGCAGCAGCAGCCCTAGCGGCCTGTACATCCAGAGCAGACTCACTGAACGCAGCCAAGGGACCAACGCCGTACTGGCGCTCTGCCCGTGCCATGCCCTGTAGGGTAGACAACAGACCTGATCGTGCCATGCGCTCTAACAGTTTACTTTCTCCCGCTTCGTTTCCAATCCTTATCGCATTGTTGGTCACACGTGCGGGGTCTTTTTCATTTTCCCGTTCTTGAACTTGTCTCATCTCTTGAGCTTGTCTCATCTCTTGAGCTTGTCTCATATACTGTTCAGCAGGTGTTTCTGCCTGTTGGGTTGGGCCTATCAGCCCAGTTCTTTCTCCACCAGTATTTACTCCCCCCAAAGGAACAGCAACTATGTTCTGCGGCCCAATGTTAGGATCGGCCAATAGACCTAGTGTATTTATTCCAGCAGTAGGAGAACCACCAAAACGCCTCATTTGTCCTCTATTAGAACGTGTCGTAGACAACTCACGGCGTATCTCTTCCAAAGAAAGAGGAGGGTTATTTACGCGAGCTGCTCTTCGTGATTCAACGCTCATGATCTATCTCACACTAAATATTTGATTGGATTATTACGGATGCTCCTAGACAACAAACCGCCTAACAACTTTGAAATCTGTTGATTGTACTGCGCTGAACTCATCAGATAGTTGGGTACTTGGTAGGGGTTCTGTGTTGCCCTGTATCCTACGCTTCCACTCGGAACACCCGGTCCTTTTTGTGGACCTTGAGAGAACAGTGCTCCTTGTTTTGTAGGCTTCCCCATTTTACCGAGTTCTTTAAGAGCTTTCTCAGGATCAAAACCAGATTTTCCAACATCGCCAAACAAAGAAAAATCTTCGTCATCCCCTGACATGAAAGCTTCTTTAATTTCATCAGGAGGGTCTACCTCTACCCCATCCTTAAAGTATGTAATTTTGTCCCCGTCTATTGTAGCAGTGTAGCCTTCTTCGCCTAGTTTACCTTCATCGTAATCACTAAAAGCATCCTCTATAGAACTACCAACGTAGTCCGCAGCACTTTCAAGATTTCTTCCAATAGCTCCCATCACAGTGCTCCATAGTTGACCATCAGGTATCCATCCGGTCCGGTGATGACTGCCTCTGGTACGATCTTCTGCACTTCTTGTGCAAGCACTCCAAACTCTACCTGATCACCGGCAAGCTCCTTGCCCTTTTCGTTCCACTTCCACTTGTAAATCTTGATGCCATTTTCAAGCTTGCCTACGAAGGTGATCTCATTTTTGAGCCTAACGTCAGACATGAAAGAAGCACCAGTAGCAGCAGCACTAGCAATCTGACTGAACGGGCTTGGGCCACCGGCAAAGCCTTGGCTACCAAAACCGCTAGTGGTCTGCTGCATCTGTGTGCTGCTACCAAGACCGGCCAATCCGCCAAACAGGTTGGTAAGCGTTACAAGCTGTGCTCTACGTGCTTCCTGTTCCTGCTGCGCCAACCTTGCTGCATCAGTGGCCCTAGCTGCACCCCTAGCCTCTACATCTTTACCTATGGCCTCTTGCAGAGCCGCTGGTGTTAGCTGGGCTTGCAAGGCTTGCTGTGACATTCCCGGTGCTCTCTGGGCAGCGGCTATCCGTCGGGCTTCAGCCTGTTGCAGTGCAGTAGACATCTGACGCTGGGCTAGCTCTTCTCGCTTCTGCTGCTGTAGCGTCTGTAGCTCACCTAGGGCAGTAGAGCCTAGACCAAACTGACCAGCTTCTATGGCCTGTTGCTGGGCAACCTGCTTGTCGCGTTCAGTCATCTCCCTAGCTTGCTGTGCTATCGTCCCTAGCTGTGCTTGGTAGATAGGGTCTTGACTAGGATCAGCTAGTCCCCTAGCGATATCGGCTTGACCAAGTTGCATGAACTGCGGGGCTAGATTAGCAGAGGTCTGTCCTACCTGTCCGTAGATGTCTCTAGCTGCTAACGTCTGCGCTGCGTCAGAGGGAACCAGACTACCCGTGAACAGTGTAGGGTCTTCTGTAAAAGTCTGCCTAATCTCAGGTAAAATCTGTTCAATAAACGGCTCTACCGGAGCATACGGCTTGATCTCAGACGAGCCACTAGACGCCGACTGAAACGGCGTGGATACCACTACTGGGGGAGGAGATTTAAATATACTGCCCATCTTATAGTTCCTTTACAATCGTAACGTTTTTAACTGTGTATCCCATCGGACCAAACCTCCGTTCCCAACCTTTTCTGCCGGGTATTTCTACAAACTTAGCGCCTTGCTTCCTGTAGTAGTCTTCCAGTGCTGGCATCATTGTTTCAAAATGGAACTTACCAGCAGTAGCTTCTGAAATTATTCCAGTCTGCTCTGGATAATTGGCCACCCCTATCATCAGGCATCCTGTTATTTCTTGACCTTCTACGGCTACCCACATATCACTATAGCCCTGAAGAAACTTATTGAACAGAAACTCAGGCTTTATGTACGTCTGGTTATTACTTCTCCTGATAGAATCGGCTATGAACTTTATGCACTTGCCAATTTTGTTATGAACATCAGGATGATTTCTGTTTAATCTTTTATAGCTTAACCCAAACGCCGTTGGAGTCGTAAAAGTATATTCCTTCTCCGCTTCCCGGATTCCAGCCAGTTCCATCTGCATATCTTATGTTTCCTTGTTGGGGCTTTTCAGGCGCTACTGTTGTTACATCTAAGTGACCGTCGCGCACCAAGTCTAGCACAGGCCGTATTTCCAATAGCATACTGTCTATGAACCTAGGAATGTCCTCTATATCCGTAGGACACAACGTAGGATCAAAGCGGAGAAACTCTCTGCTCATCGGTCGGATACCACTTCTGATTCAACAGTGTATCCAGACAACCTGAATTGGGTGACAGCTTCGCTTTCTATCTTGATGGCCATGAACCTGCCACGCACTCTACAGTCTACCTTATTGTCTACGCCTATGTTAAACGGCACAGAGGGGCTGTAGGTTACCCCGGCAAAAGGCTGTAGCTCAGCGCCTATACTGATGTTGACAACGCCAGTACCCTCTATGCGGGGGAATACTCTGGTTATTGCCTTAACAGCATCTGTGCGACCAGCGTGTAACCCCCTGCGCTCAAGGGTGGTCAAGAAGTTTGTACCATCGAAGGTAGTTCCAGAGTCTGCCAAGTAGAACTTCGTATCAGACGTACCGCACATGAGAAGAGAATCGATGGCAGGGTTGTACTCCTGTTGCGCCCAAGCTAATGTGGTGGCCTCCCACACGCCAGTACTAGCTCCCCAAGTATCTGTCTGGTCAGGGTTTACCAAGCCCTTGGTAGCAAAGTTCAAGTTGGGCAGATCGCGTGTGCTCCATGTATTATCTCTGTAGTTCCAGATCAGGGCCGTGTTAGCAAAACCATTAGCAGAGCCGGTCCTAGGGTAACAAATCCAGACTTCATTCTTGATCTTGTTGTGAGCCAAGAATGTTTTATAGAAGTATGTAGAATCGATCTCGCTGAACAGGAACGTTTTCATATTGTCGTCTATGACGCTCTTCAACGAGTTACCGTTGTGGATCAGAACGTCATTGGTAGCCATCATAACATGACGACCATCGCCTAGGTCAATTACAGCGTCTCTGCTGAACAATCCTGTGTCTTTGAACTTTTCACGGACGTTAAAAGTAAAAGAACCGCCAACATAGTTCAAAGCGTAGACACTATCTTCTTTATAGACGATAAGCTCGTTGCCTAGCTGCAAGGCATTCAGCACATGGCCCTTGGTGCCTGTCAGCGAAGTCTCTGCTGATTCACTGGCTGTACTCGCAGTGTTCCAAGTGTCTGCACCGTTGCTACTAGCCCCAGCCGGGATAGCATCACTCCATCGGATAGTAAATGGTTTTTCAGTACCGCTATCAGTAAGGTTCAACGCTACCAAGTGATTTCTAAATGGTACAATGGTCTTGCAGCGCAGTGTAGAAGGCCAATCAGACAAGTCAGTAAACAGAGAACCAGTTTGTACAAAGCTCTGGGGAACGTCTAGGCCATTGGTACAGACAAGCACTCCACCTAGGACACCGCCCTGCCAGTTGTTAGTAGTACCTGCCAGAGTGGTATAGGCACCGGACGATCTGGTAACAGTGCTATGGGTTGTCCCATCAATCTTAAAAAGACCTGTCAATCCTCCGTATATCCACAAGTCTGTAGAACCCTGTAGCCAGCTAATTGCCCAGTAGGGAGCAGCACTGGGGGTTCCTAGTACTTGAGAATGACCTAGGATTTTACCAGCTTTGCCGTCTATGAAACGAACATTGACACCCTCGTTGAAAAACGTAGGCGGCATATCGTAAGGAGATAAATCTTTGTTGACAGAGAAACGACTTTGCCCAGAACCTACTACATCAAAAAGCTGTTTAGCCATTGCCAGTATCCGTTTCCTCTGTCCATACAGTAGAGTCAAACTCTTGCAAAGATATCAAGCTAAAACCATCTTCGGTCAGCAAGTTACCTCCGGCTTCCTGTATAAGACAGAAATTATCAATGACCCAGTTAGTAGTCAATACGCACCTCTGCGGATCATAGCACCGGGATCGCCCTGTATGCTAGTTGTCATAACCGTACCACTGTAACGCGCTGCTTCTTCTGCACGTTGCACATCGTCTAATGCTTTCTGGAACACAGAACCAAACCTGTTTGTCTGCTCTGTATCGTTAAGGTAGATAGCTCCTTCTAGGCAGGAACCAAAGAGGTACAAACTTGGATACTCTGCTAAC
>Ga0208425_1000332_pt1 | contig 16690 bp, 30 predicted proteins | sample DEB08_DNA_4_FD_185496 | JGI IMG/M metagenome (GOLD analysis project Ga0208425, IMG submission 185496) | Aqueous microbial communities from the Delaware River and Bay under freshwater to marine salinity gradient to study organic matter... | ecosystem: Environmental > Aquatic > Marine > Coastal ...
CAATTAGCTGCGTAATATACAAACCATCTATTTTTTTACCGTTGAAAATGTAGTAAGCATTACTAATATGATCTATAGTCACATCAAAAAACCGTGCTGTAGAAACTTTACATTTATATGCATGATTACTTTGAAAAATTAAATCTGTGTACAAAGATTCATCAAACTTTACGCTAGTTTCTTCTTTTTTCTTTTTCTTTGGACGTTTTTTTTCTTCTTTTATTTCTTCGTTAGAAGATTCCGTTAATATTTCATTTTCATTTTTCATGTTTTCACCTTTATTTTTTCTGCTCAAAAACAGTTTTTATTTTCTTTAATGTTTGCCTTGCTGTTGCTAATTTAATGACCTCAATATAGTTATTTTCATTACACATCAGCAGGTGATTATCCATAGTCTCATGTAGTATCATCAATTCATTGTCAATTATTGCTATGACCTCATCTGAGCTATAAACATTTCTTAAATTGTTACGCAAGTTTCTGTCCTGTTGCTTTTTCTAAAGCTACCTCATTAGCGTCTTTAATCATGTCACTTTCAAGCTTTATCTTTGTTTTTTCTTTTTCCATATCTAATTCTTCAATCATTCTTTCTTTTCTATCAAATTTTTGAGCTTGTAATGCTTGCAACTGTTGTTCTTTCATTTGCTTTTCTGCTTCCATTACTGTTTCTTCATCTAAGAATATATCTTTTCCATCATCTTTAATTCCAAAACTAGATAAAAGTTTTTCCCCTGCAACCTTCCAATCTAATCGTTTAGCTAGTGGCGGTACACTTTGAGCATAATTTAGAAAATTCATGTATCCGTTTTGGTGAGCTATTTCATTAGATAATTCTAAATTACCCAAAACTTTAATATTGAAAGAAAAATATAATTGTTTCATGTCTAGGTTTTGGTTTATCCCTTTTGAATTTAGTTCTTCTTCTGTATAAATGGTTAATAAGTCATCTACTGTTTTGAAGGTTATATTTCTTTCGTACAACATCTCAATAAAAGGCTTTAAAACTTCGTTAGTTTGAATCATTATTAGCTCATTAAGTGGCATATCATTTTGAGCAATTATTGATAATGTAGCCCCTTTAGTATGAGGTATTTTTGACCTATCGCTAGTACCTTCTTGAACAGGGGATAAACTAAATAATTGGTCTATATCTCTTTGAATAATTGCACTGTCATTTAAATTAACGTTAGCAAGTGAAGGGTTAATGATTGAGGTTATACCATCAGAACCAATCCCTTCAATAATTCCGTTAGGCCTCCATTGATAATCCCAGTTAATATTTTTAGACTTATCTATATAAGTCATTGGGAAAATTGATTGCGTGTTAGCGTCTCTTGATTGTGACCTGCAAGCGTTTAATTCACGCAACAAATCTAGACCTGCTATAACATTGCTCACCCCATAGAAACAGTTAGGAATAGGCTCATACTTACCAGAAATAAATGGCCTAGGGTATCGCTTATGAATGTAAGGGCTTTCTTCTAACTGGATAACAACAAATCCATTAGCTATAGTACATATTACTTCTTTTTCTACGCCATCAATAATATATTTACCATAACATTCATCAATTTGAACTAAACCGCTTTTTGAACTCTCTTTCATTAATTTATCAATTTTGCTTTTTTGTCTTCGTGTAAATCCTAACAATTCTATGTATGTTTGTTGCTCTGCTGAATATCCATCATCATTAGTAATAATTAAATCAAGATTATGATATTTCCCTTCTTCTTCTTCTTTTTCTTCATAGCCTGAAACTTCTCCAGTATCAGGGTCTATAAGCTCATAAGTATTTTTTACTTTTCTCTTTTCTAATTTTTTTAAATCTTCGTATCTAATCGCTGTAGAATGAATATTAGCTAATGAATTTTGCAAGTTGTATTGATTAACATCCGTATAAAACTCAGTTAATAGAATAGGCTCAAAGTAAGTATCGTCTTTAATAACTATTTCATCTTCTGTACTTTCATCATCGGGGAAAAAGTCTACTGTACTGGTTTCGTATACCTGAGGTATTTTTGCTATTGCTGTACCTTGTATAATACAATTTTTAAGAAACAATCGGTAAGAATCCATGAAATTAATGGTATTTAATTGTTTTTCGAAAATGTACTTATTCCATAGATCAATAAATTCTTCTTGCACGTCTGAATCAAGCGTAGGCTCAATTCTTCCTATAGGAATGTTATTAAATAGAATTTTCATTATTCGTGACTGAATACCTTGAACTTTCCATTTCATTATTGGGCTATTTATTCTTGCCCTACCTTCATAGACCTTAGTAAGATTATCATCCAGCATGTAGACAGCATCTAAAGCTTGTCTCCATGCTTCCTCATAAGATTGTCTTTGATCTTCATAAGTTTTCTTCAAACTCATAAAGTGATCTATAGCAAGATATTCATCTTGGTAAGTTTTATAGTTTTCCAAACAAAAACCTATTTATTAAAAATAATGTTAATAGTTATACTTAGATTAATGTTTTATATTAATAATATACTTAAATTATATATAAGAAAAAGAAGAAAATCAAACATATTGAAAAATTTATAATTTTTAATTATAATTATAGGCATAAATTGTTGCCCTGTTGACCCTTTTTCAGGGCAACTTTTTCATATTATATATTGGTTTTTTATACTTAGGCTTTTTGTAATCAGATAAAGAATTGATATTGTAAGAGATAAAACAAGAAAGAAACCCTTTTAGAGATTTTATTTCAGATAAATCAATGTGTTTTTTCTTTCTAAACAGTTTAAATAATTTCATAATTTACCCCTTTATGTTTCTAAAAAAACAAAGTATTCACCATATTTTTTTAAAAAAAGTTTTCTTTTTAGTTTGTATGTATCGGTCAAAGCTCCTTTTGAATCTTCAACAATATAAAATCCGTTTTCTAAATATAAAAAATCAGCTATGTAGTTAATTGGTCTTACTTTATCAGATGTTTGTTTTTTACATTCATGATGATTCTTTAACGTAAATCCTTCTAGTAACTCAAAAGAGAATTGACATTGTAATTCACTTATTATATTAGCTTTTTGCAAAATAGAAAGCTCATTATAACGCCTATATTCTCTTTTTGAATCGAACCCCCCCCTTTTAACATTTTTATATTTGTTTCGCATTGAACCCTAAAATACTATCCTTATCTTTGTCTTCTTTAAGATACCTATCTTTTTCTTCTAATGATGCATCTTGAATCTTTCCAGTATAATATATATTGCCTGTTTTTGATTCGTTTTCCCATAGAGCAAATTTTTTTGTTTCTCCATTAATATTAATATATCCGTTAATTTTTGGTTTATTCATTCTTAGCTCCTTTGCTGTATATTATTATTAGTTTTACAACTGCCTATTTTAAGGTTGTTTGCTTTGACAGAAATTTCAGCTTTTATTTTATTAGCTTTAATATAACCTTCTGCTTTAATTGCTCCTGCGCATATACTATACGCATCAATATTTTTGGACATTAAACAGCCTATTAGGTCTATATGGTTTGCTTTGACATTTCCCCATGAATTTATTGTACATGCAGTAATATTGTATGCGTCAAGATTATAAACATTTATTTTAATTGCCTTAATATCTCCTTTAACATTAAAAGAAAATATAGAAAGATTAACAACATCAATATAAAAATGAATGTTTGAGTTTACGGTTATAATGTAATTTTTAGCTGTGTTTATAAGCATTTCTAAATCTTCTAAATTTTTAATATATTTTGTTTTGTTCATTGTTCATCACCTTCATAAAAGTAGGAATCAGAAAGAGTCTTTTTATATTCATTTCCTATTTTTACGTTATCAGCTCTAAAGCCATAAGTAGCTTCTATATAATCTGATATAACATCTTCTGCTGTAACTTTTGGTGCTATTAAATTATATGAGTAAATACGACCTGCTTGAATTGGCCTATATAATTCTATATTCTTTGCGGTGATTTGGTACGCATCGATTATTTTATATGCTTCAATATTATGAGCTTTAATATCCCAAACTCTAATAGATTTAGCGTATAAATTGCCATTAACACGCAAATGAAACATATTTAAGTCAACATAATCTATATCAAAGTGAATATCTGAATTTATAGTTATAACTTGATATGGATATTGAGTTTTTTTAAGTTCTTCTAAATCGTCTAAATTTTTAATATATATTTTTTCTTTATTTATAGTCATTTTTTTAAATCATTATATAGATTAATTTCTGTTAAATGCTCATCACTTAACATAATTAATTTATCTTTTATTTTTTTTAACTCTTTTCTTTCCTCTTGAATTTCTGAATTATCCGCATGGATTCCTTCGATTAAACTATAAAAAATATTATCCGTATAATAATTACCTAGATAATCATTAATTATAGATAATATTTCTTTAACTTGAGCTATATCTACTTGTTTTTTACCTTCTTCAATATCGCATATTTTCATAGCAAATTCATTTATATTCACTTTAACTCCTTTAATTTTTTTTAATATTTTGTAAAAAAAGCGTCATTTATACTTTTTGTGAAATTATCAGAAAACAAAGTAATTTCAGCCTTCAATTTATTTAAAACATTTACTAATTCTTCTTTATCAAGGTTTCCGGTTGGGTCTGATAATTGAATGTCTCCACGATATCTTCCATTTTCTTTTATTATTCTAGCCCTTTTTAATTCATCGTCTTTAATGTTTAAAATTAACTCGTCTATATTCATTTTCACCTCATCATATGTTTTGTTAAAAATTCTAGGCTTACAAGGGTAAAACTCACCTTCAACGCCTTTAATTATGTAATCTCCTATACTTGCTATATGTTCGCCTTCCAATGTTGGAACTGTAAGCGTGTTATCTTTGTTTGTTTTAAAACCACAAGTAACAAATTCTTTCAACTCATCTATATTATCGGGATCACCTGTATATTGAATAGCTTCAATGACAACAGGCTTTTTTTTGTAGCTTTTAATCATTTAGAAACCCAGTTGTAAATAAAAATAAAAAATTGAGTCACAACAACAAGAAATAAAGTAAATTTTAAAAAGCATTGAATTTGATAAAGAATAATAAGAAAAGTAAAAGCTTTTTCTCTTGATTTTGGACTTGCTGACCTTCGAAAATCATTTATTTTTTTAAATATATTCATTTTTTTAACTCCTTAAATAATTTAACAAGAAAATTTAAAATAACAATCAAAACAAAAACAACTGAAATTACTCCATAGAATACAAAAAAAATAGAAAAGAAAATATTATTAAAAAAAATAGCTGAAATTGCTCCATAGAATACAAAATAAACTGGAAATATATACATATTAAATATAGCTACATTTTTAATGAATTTTTTAATCATTTATTAATTCCTTTAATTCTTCTTTTTATATATTTTTTTTGGTTTGATTTTTTATTGTTAATTATTAAAAATCTAATTTTTTTAAAAATCATAAAAAAAAGAAATGTATAAATTAAAAACTCTAAAATAGTAGTAGGCATTCTTTGAGATGAATACGAATAATACCCTAAAACACTAAGACAAAAAACTAAATCAAAAGTTTCAGTAAAATTATTTTTATTATATTTTTTATTTCTCATCTATTTCTTTTAACTCATTTTTAATAAATTTAATCATGTCATTAATAACATTAGTAACATTTTTAGGGTACGGCCTACTTCTCGTATTATTGACATCTAACTGTTTTTCAAGTCGGCATCTAATAGCCCTCATATGCCATATACTCTCGAAAATTTCTTCTCTTTTATATTTCTTACCTTTAATAGAAATTGTCTCTTTATATGCCCATAATACTTTGTTTAAAAATTCTTCTGTTTTTTGGTGGGCTTTTTGGGTGTTCACGAATCTTAATAAGTAGTTAATACTGTCATCGTCTAATGTATCAGAATTAAGAATCTCATCTAGTTTATGAAGAGAAAAATATCGTTTTTGTTCATAATCATAGATTTTCAATTCATTTCTTTTGAATCTATAATCAAGATCTAAAGAATTTAGTTTTGTTTCAAGCATTTTTGTAATTGATTTATAGTAACTACGCTTGAATACAATAAGCTTATCTTTTACAAAATTGTATCTGATAATTTTATTTTTTTTAGATAGTGTCATTTATTTACCCTTTTTAATATTTAATATTGCATCAACGTCACCGTTATATGCTATAGTATACTAATAAAGTATTAAAAATGCTAGAATCAAATTAAAATGAAAATAAGAGAACATGAAATAATACCTAAGTTTTGGACAGATGATAGGCTTTATTTGTTGAAAAAAAACGCCTTAATACCTCCTATACATCTAGCTAACTTATTCAAAGTACCATTTAACGAATTTAAAAAATTATTGAAGGAATCAAACGAGGCTTATTTTATTGTTGCAAATGCTAGAGCTAGTTTATTGACCCAAACAATCAACAATCTTATTAAAAATAGTGAAAGTGGCTGTTTTCCTTCTGCTCGTTTCTTATTAAGCCTATATCAAGGGGATAGTACAGAATCATTAGAAGAACAACTTGGTACAAGCACCCTTGACGCTGAACAATTAAAGCATGAAATAAAACAACTGATACAAAGTAACCCTGAAATGTTAATGGATAATGAGTGATTTAGTCGAATTAAAAAATCTATTAAAACAATATCAAAAACAGAAAAAAGAGTTTGGTTTACCTTTTATGAATTTTGATGTGTACCAAAAACAGAAAGAGTTTAGAGAAAAAGTTTTAAAAAGAGTAAGAACAGGTAAAGGAAAAAAGATATTTGTTTGTTTTGGTGGAAATAGATCAGGAAAAACAGAACTAGGGGCTTCTATTGTTGCTGAATTAATGGATGAAGCAAGAAAATATAAAATATTATGTGCTACAGTCAATTATTCTATGAGTGTATCAGTCCAACAAATGAAAATAAATAATTTAATAAATAAAAAAAAATTAACTAAAAGATCAGGGGTATACGATAGTGTAAGGGGTTACCCCCATGAAACCCTAGAAACTAACGAGGGGAATATATGTTATTTTAGGTCTTATGCTCAAGGGAGGGAAAGTTTTCAAGGGTTAGATATTGATTTTGGGTGGTTAGATGAAGAATGTACTTACACCCTATTTACTGAAGTTTTATCTCGGACGGCAGATAGAAACGGTGTGTTATTGCTTACATTTACGTCGTTAATGGGATTTACTCAGTTAGTCAATTTTTTGTATGAATCGGATAATCCGTTAATAGAAACAACTACATTATCTATACTTGATAACCCTTTCATATCTGAACAAGCTAAAAAAGATATAATTTCAACGTGGGATAGTGACGAGCTAACCATGCGTAGAGATGGAAAACCACATATTAAAAGTGGATTAGTATATAAAGAATATGATAGCAATATACATTTAATTGATAGTTTTGATTATATTAAATGGGTAAAAAGAGAACCACAGCGTTTTGAGTTGCATGAGGGGATAGACCCACATACTAGAACGCCTCACCATTGGCTACGATTTTTGTATGATAAAAAAAATGATATTTTATATATAGTTGACGAGTTAAAAGCCCCTTATGAAAGTATGTTAATTGAAGATTATGCACGATTGATAAAGGCAAAAAGACAAGGTTATTATCCTTTGTACACTCAAATAGATACATCATCACAAACACCTGACGTAATACATAAAGTACATAGTAATACAGGTGAATATATGGAAGATATACATACAATAAGAACACAATTTGAAAAAAATGGCATATCTACTATCTTATGTAGCAAAGACAACAACATTGGAATAAATGCTGTTAAATCTAGATTAAAAGTAGTAAAAACTAAAGATGGTCAAATAAAAAGAAATCCTAAACTATATATATTTAACACATTATCAGGGATTAGATACGAACTTAAACGTTATTCATGGGATAGTTACGCAAGTGATATGATCGCAGAAAAAAAAGAAAAAATTAATAGAGTATTAAAAAAAGATGACCATTTTCTAGATATTTTGAAATATGAAGCAATTAAATTAAGTAATGACTTTAATATAAGTGATAAACCTATAGTAAATGAACTTAAAATGATAATTCCTAATATGTACTAAATTATGTTTTGTTAATCTTGTCATTTAATTCATTCATAATTATGCACCTTTTATAGCGTCTATATTTTCTCTTGTTAATGTAATTTTTGAATATTCAAGATTAGCACCGTCAAGATTAGCACCGTCAAGATTAGCACGTCTAAGATTAGCACGTCTAAGATTAGCACCACAAAGATTAGCACCTTCAAGATTAGCATCTTGTAGATTAGCCCCTGTAATATCAGATTCTTTAAGATAAGCCATTCCAAGATAAGCATCTTGTAGATTAGCCCCTTTAAGATTAGACCCTTGAAGATTAGCCATTCCAAGATAAGCACCATAAAAATCAACCCCTTTAAGATTAGACCTATAAAGATCAGCAACTCCAAGATCAGCACCATAAAAATCAGCCCCTTCAAGATCAGCCCCTTCAAGATCAGCCCCTTTAAGATAAGCCCCTGAAAAATCTATTTTTTGATTTGGATATTCTTCCCTATATAAATTAAAAGTTTTAACATCTGTTTTAAGTAATTCAAGCAATTCTTTATTATTTAATTTATTCATAAATAACCCCCATTTAAAAAATCTTCAATATTACTAAAAAACAATTATAAAGTAATAAAAAAATAACAATATAAAGTAATAAAAGAATAACAATAATAATAAAATTTACAAATTTATCGTCTACACCAGTATATTCTCTATATTCATTTAAATCTTTGCATTTATCATTTAATTTATTCATAACCTACACCCTTTTATAGCCTCTAAATTGTCTTTGGTTAAAGTTATTGATGCATTTGAAAGATGAACCCCTGAAAAATTAGCCACTGTAAGATTAATCCCTGAAAGATTAGCCACTGTAAGATTAGCCACTGTAAGATTAGCATCTGTAAGATTAGCATCTACAAGATTAGCCCCTGTAAGATTAGCATCATAAAGATAAGCCTCTTTAAGATTAGCCCATCTAAGATAAGCCCATCTAAGATTAGCCTTATATAGATTAGCACCTTCAAGATTAGCATCTACAAGATTAGCCTTATATAGATTAGCACCCGAAAAATCTATTTCTTGATTTGGATATTCTTTACGATAAGCATTAAAATCTTCAACATCAGTTTTAATTAATTTTAATAACTCTTCATTATTTAATTCTTTCATAATAACGCACCTTTTATAGCTTCTATATTCGCTTTTGTTAATGTAATTTTTGCATTTTCAAGATTAACCCCCTCAAGATTAGCTTCATAAAGATTAGCCTCTACAAGATCAGCTCCTTTAAGATTAGCCTTCACAAGATTAGCATTTTCAAAATTAGCATTTTCAAGATCAGCTCTTGAAAGATCAGCTCCTTCAAGATTAGCCTTCATAAGATTAGCATTTTCAAAATTAGCATTTTCAAGATTATTTCCTTTAAGATCAGCTCCTTTAAGATCAGCCCCTCCAAGATTAGCATACTCAAGATTAGCATCTTCAAGATCAGCATAAGTAAGATCAGCATAAGTAAGATCAGCATAAGTAAGATTAGCCTCTTTAAGATCAGCTCCTTCAAGATTAGCTCCTATAAGATTAGCTCCTTGAAGATTAGCATGTGAAAAATCTATTTCTTGATCTTCATATACTTTACGATAAGCATTAAATTCAAAAACATCGGTTTTAATTAGTTCTAATAATTCTTTGTTATTTAATTCTTTCATTTTACCCTCTTTTAATATAAATTTTTAATATAAGCTTATTATAACGGTGAGTTTGTTCTATGTCAATAATAACATTTCATCTGTTTTAATTGCGTATTTTTTTTCGTAGTTATTTTCCACATGTTTAGATATTCGTTCCCTTACATTCTTAATAAGAAACATATGGTCTTTTGTTGTTCTATTTTTTAGGTTGCTGTAACCGTACTCTTTTATAATTGCTTCAGAAATTGGAGATTTACCAATATATAATTTTTTTTGTTGTTCATCCTCAGACAACAACTTATTAAAAATAGTCATATGACTTTCTATATTTTTCTCAATAATATCTTTTTTTTCACATTCAACTTTTAACTGATTATTAATTAAGATAGGTTTTAATAGTTGGTTTATTTTTGGGAAAAAAGAGCCATTATCAACGTTTAATCTGTGCTGATCTATTAATACTTGCAATGTATTTTCGTTGACATTGTATTTTTTTAATATATTAATATAATCAATAAATATATATTGGTTTTCTGTTTGAGTTAGAGATTTTTCATATACAATAAACAATCTAAACAACGACTTAGATAATTTATCGTTTTTTATTTTTTCAAATTCATTTTTAATATTTTGCATTTTTAATCACCCTTTAAAATTATTTAATTCTTCGCTTAAATCAAAACCTTTTGTTTTCTTTTTTTTGTTTGTTTTAAAATCTCCTCTTAATATTTTTTTAAACATTCTAATTTTTAAAAAATTACCTAAAGTTATAGAATTTTTTAAAAAATCAGAATCTAATACTTGCTTAAATGCTTCTTCTATATCCCTCCTATTAAATTCTTTTAATATAATAAATATATCATTCTCATATAAAAACGATTTACTTTTATCTGCCTTGCTTAAACTATGTGAGTTCCACATATCAATTAAATTCTGTATTTCTTCTTTATAGGTATGTGTTATAGTCTTATTTGTGTCTAACATAGAAATAAAATTATCTACATTACTTGATTTTTTTTCGCTATATGAATGTTGATAAGAGGTTGTAAGTTCTTCGTCATTAACTACTTTCCATTCTACCATATTTTTGTTGATTTGTAAAGGCTCACCGTTTTCACATTTTTTACCTATCTTTATACTATCCTTAAGTCTTTCTTTTGTGGAAATTTCATTATTATTTATGCAGTCAAATTTTTTAACTGGGGGGTGGTTAAATTTTTTAACTGGGGTGGTTAAATTTTTTAACTGGGGTGTTGATAAGTTGTGGATAACTTTTATATGACGTTTGTTAGTTTTTTCACAAAAGTAAACAGTAATTAACTTGTGTGATTCAAGCGATTTAAAAAGTTTACTTTGTTTGTATTTACTCCAGTTGAAACACGCTTGTAATTCAGATACGCTTATATTAATAGTATCTTTATCGTAAGCTTGTATATAGCTATATAAAGCTATTTCTTCAAGCCCATAATGTCTTATATGCTCTAAACATAGAGTTAGATTAGTATTATTCATAATGACCCTTTTATTGTATTATATTTTTCTAGTTAATTGAAAAAACTTCTTTCATGCTTATATTTAAAATCTTCGCATTGTTGCCCCACGGTTTAAACTGGTTTTTGGTGTCAATATTAACTAAATTCTCATCTTGTATAATATTAATTGTTTTTGTATCAATCTCGTAAAAAACTTCTTTGTTTAGATAAAAGTTTGAATATTTTTCCTCAATATAATTTGATAATTCTTGTGTAGTAGGAATTATACCTAATAATACAGGGGTTTTTGTTCTATAAGCTTTTGATTTAATGTTGTCTTTTTTTATTTGAAATGTTTTCATACTGAATTTAAGTTTTGTGTTTTTGATAATATTTTGTTTTTGTTCAAAATAATCATTTAAAAGTAAATAAAAATTAAGTTCCTCATCATCAATTAGTTGTTTTTCCATTGTTTAACCCTATCCCCCCCTTTAATATCAGTTATACACCGTTTATGTATTCATCACTTTTTTGATATTCATATTCACGAATAAATTTATCGTCAAAATCGTTGTATAAATCTATACGATTAATCATATCGATTAAATCAATAAAAGTATGCCCTAATTCTATAAGCTCGTTAAGGTAATCATCAGGACGTGAACTATAATTTACTTTACAGATAAATTCAAATAATTCTATTTTTTCATCATCAATAAACAATTTAAAAAATTCATAATAAGATTTAGTTTGTAATACACGCCCTAATAATTGTGCGTTTACGTTTGTTTTAATTGTTGTCATTTTTACCCTCTTTTGTTTTGATATAGTTATAATACCTAAAACGGTGAGTTTAGTCAATACTTTTTTTTATTTTATCCCCCCCCTCAAATACTGTTACATCTGTTTAAGTAAAAATTCTATTCTTTCGTTCACTTTTTTAAGCTGATCTAAACTTAAGTAAATAGTCCATTCCTCACTAATTGCTTCATGAGTTATAAGGTTTAAATCTTGTAAATAATCTTTGTAATTATTAAATTTAGTTGTGATACTTGAACGTTCCTTAAGTATATTAATTAGTGAAACACCTTCATCCTTGCTTAATGTTTGAATTTGATTCTTTCTAAAATGATGCTCTAAAAACTTTATTTGATCTTCTTTTGGTAACTTCTTAAGGTAGCTATTAGCGTAGTTAATTTGTTTATCGCTTATAGGCTCAATTTCTTTTTTAACGCTTGAATTACCGCTTTTATACTCGTTCAACTCTTCACTATCAAAGTCTTTGTTATCATCAATAGCAAAAAGACCGCATAACGCATATTTTCTGGCATACGTTGAACTCGCTCCGAACGATTGCGATATATCCATCCCTTTCTTGTTAATATCAACGCCTGCAAATGCTGTACATGTAATACAGTTATCTATATTATAAGCATCTGAAACTTTTGCTACGGCTTGAATGATTGGTATTGGTATAGTAGCCTCTTCCTTTTCTTGATTATAGCCACTTATAGTGTTATCGCTAACAGTAACAACTATACCCTCATTTTTATCTGAAATTTTTTCTTGTTCAAATCCGTTGACTATTTGATCGCTAACAGTCAAAACAAGTCCTTGCTCAACAAGTAAAGGCTTTAAATGCTCTAAAATAGATTCTAACGTCCTATATTTATACTTACCAAAATTGTTGTATTGGTCTTTGATTACGTTTAGATTTTTTTGAACATTTATTAGCTTTTGTCCTAATGTTAATTTTTCCATGTTATATACTCCAATTTTAATTATTTTCTATTGAATTGACTACAAACCCTGCCAATTCTTCGCACGTTTTAAGTTCGCCATCAACGCACTTATAGTAAGTATGTAATAGATTATTAGCATTGCATTTAAGGTTAACGCATAACCTATTAAATTGGTAATAATCCTCTATGTCGATATACAAGTTGTCAAACAAGTATTCCAATATGTTATTCTCGTTTATTTTTTCCATTTTCACCCTCTTTTATTAATTTAATATTATTATACATATAACGGTGAGTTTAGTCAATACTTTTTTACATTTTATGCTTTATTATAGCTTCTTTAATTTTGGATTGTTGCCATATCAAAAAGTCATTTATTGATAAGTTTTTATTTTCATAAAAAGTGTAAGTCATACAACTTTTTTTATTTTCAATTCTTATTGTTAATTTATTTTTTTTGTTTTTTATTGTCATAAAAGTAGTTACATTCAATTCTTTCATCTATACCACCCACATAATGCAATGAATTATAATATAAAACAAAACACACAAGTAAAAAGTAATTTCTAATAGTTTCAATTCTTTTTTTGTCATTTTATCCCTCTTTTATTTGTTTTCTCTAAAATTTAATTTTCTAGAAATTATAAGCTTCAAACTTAACTTTATTGCTTGGATTGTCTATATACTCTATTGCACCACTATAACATCTCACCGCTTGAATCTGAACTTTTTCGCTTGGATTATCGATATACTGGACTGCAAAACCGTTTTCTATTACAGATTGAAGCTGAACTTCCTCGCTTGGATTATCGATATACTTGATTGCATAACCATTTTCTCTTACAGCTTGAAGCTGGACTTCCTCGCTTGGATTATCGATATACTTTATTGCATTACCATTTTTTCTTACAGCTTCAAGCTGGACTTCCTCGCTAGGATTATTGATATACTGAATTGCATGCCCGTACCAGCTCACCGCTTCTATCTGTAATTCCTCGCTTGGTTTATTAATATGTTGCAATGCTAATTCTATCCATTTTTCAATCGCTTCAAGATAAATTTCTTCATTTTCCATTTTTTTCCCTCTTTTATTTAAGATATATATACAATAACGGGGAGTTGTATGCATGTCAATATTAATTTTTTATTGTTTATGTTAGCGTTTTTTATTTTTATTTATAGATTTGAAAAATACTTGTTAAACTGCTTTTTTTATTAATGGGGTTATTATTTTTAAATTTAAATTAAAACTTGAAAGATTATTTATTTTAATATATTTTAAACTCAAATTAATATAAAATGAGGATTAAAAAATGGATAATTATACAACCACCGATCTTGGCCTTGCGTCTTACTTAGCACTTAAAAAAATACCGATAATAAAAACTGAAGTAAAATCACATAATCAAATTACATTTGTTTTTGAAAATAAAGAAAAATGTACTCAGCTATTCAATGCGTATTTTAATTCGGACATGTATGAGCTAATAAAACAATACCAAAAATTAAAGTCTTGGATACATGCCACTAAGGAAGAAGGAAAGAAAACTAAAGGGGTGCAATCGTGAATTATCAGCAATTAGTTAAACATATAGAAGCATTTAATTTACTTGCTAATGTTCCCCTGACTTATGACTTAAGAAAAAAGATTGTTGATATAATTATTATTTTAGTTGATATGAAAAAAAAGAATAAAGAAGACCAAGAGAAAAATGATATTTATTTTGAATTAACGGATAAAGAGGTCGAAGCAATAGAAGATGCTTTAAAAAAATTAATAATATCAGCTAATACTCAGCATGTTATCGATTTATTTTTAAAAGAAGCTAAAAAAGAGACAAACACAAATGAAAGTTAATATAATAATACCAGTATTCAATAACACAAAAGAAGAAATTAGAAACGTTCTTTTATCTCTTGAGGATCAATGTTTTAAAGATTTTACAGTAACTATGGTTTTTGATGGTGACAAAGAAAATTATAAACACGTTCAAGAAACATATTACAAGAATGATAAATGTATATTACCTTTTCCTTTATTTATCGAATTATTATCTGAGAATGTAGGGGCTTGTAAGGCTCGTAATTATGGGGCAACAATTAGTAATAATGCCTTATGCCCTAATACTGGTAATTTTTTGGGGGGTAAAATTTTATTCTTCATAGATGCAGACTGTGAGATTAGAAGCGGTATGTTGAGAGAATGCGTCAAGCAATTAGACAATAACAGTGATATTGATTTTGTTTATGGGAATTATTGGTATGGGGATAATAACATTATTCATCAAGCAATAGAATTTGATTCACATTGTTTAAAAACTATGAATTATATTAGTACTATGTCGCCTATGCGTAGATCAGCATTTCAAGCAGTTGGCGGTTTTCGTGATGATTTAGAGTTTTTTCAAGATTGGGATTTGTTTTATAGAATGTCTGAAAAGGGAAGTAAGGGGAAATATATTAACGAAATAATTTTTAAAACAAAAACTCCAACATCCAAAAATATTAGCGGAAATGAGAAAAGTTTAGATGAAAAATCACGTCATTTTCGGAAAATTAATAATATTGAAGATAAAAAGCTAGTTACTACGACATATTCTGCACCTTACCAAGCATTGCAAAGAGCTAAAATGCTAGATAGTGACTATATTAATCCTGATGCAATTCATAGATTAGATTTTGAAAACTGGAAAGCTACTTATATGATAGGTTTTTTCACATCTCCCATCCAACCTGCTTTTATTAATCACTTTAACGCAATGAAAGGAAAAAAGATTATACATTTTATTGGAACGGATGTCTTCCAATTATTAACTGAACATCCTTTATATGTTTTAGATGAAATTGTTAGTCGTCTAGAAAATGATAATGCTACTATTTTTGCTAACTCCCCTAGATTGGTTTATGAGTTAGAACGTATCGGATTTAAAGAGCCTAAATTGTTATACTCACCTATATATAATATAGATCAATATAATAATGAGCGTAAGCTACCTGAGCAATTTACTATAGCTGTATATCATACGGATGGTAGCCCTTTAACTATGCTAAATGATAAATCGGGAAATAGTAACGTTCCTCACATAATGGAAGTTGCTAAAGCATTACCTCATATTAAATTTAAATTTTTTGGTGGAATTGAAAAGTATAACCATACAAACCTAGACAAAAAAATAGCAAAAAATATAGAGTTTTGCGGAAGAATTAAAGAGGAAGATATGTTAGATTTTATTGGTTCATGTTCTGCGATTATCAGGTCAACTGTCCACGATGGATTCCCTCATTCACCTATACAATTCATGTTATGCGGTAGACAAGCTATTGTTAGCTGTCCTGATGAATCAATGAAATACGCTACTAAGTTGCAATATGAAGATATAATAAATATAGATGATGCAAAAAAAGATATGATTGATTGTATACGAGAAGCAATGAAAAACCAAAATGAATTTTACAAAAAAGCGGATGAAGTAAAAGCATATTATCGGAAATTAATGTCTCAAGAAACATTTAAAGAAGAAATATATAAGGCTGTTAATAATGAAAATAGAAAGAAAGATTAGTTATGTACTCCCTGTATATAATCAGGAATTATACTTAGCAAAAACCCTTGATAGTCTTTATAAGCAAAAGGAAAAAGGGCAAATAATTGTCATTAATGATGGGAGTACAGATTTTACTTCAGATATTATAGAACAAAACAGGGATAAAATAGACGTTATTATAACCAATAAGACTAGAAAAGGGGCA
>Ga0208425_1000334_pt1 | contig 16603 bp, 20 predicted proteins | sample DEB08_DNA_4_FD_185496 | JGI IMG/M metagenome (GOLD analysis project Ga0208425, IMG submission 185496) | Aqueous microbial communities from the Delaware River and Bay under freshwater to marine salinity gradient to study organic matter... | ecosystem: Environmental > Aquatic > Marine > Coastal ...
ATTTAATATAATATTCTATATAACATATCATATCAATAGCAATAAAGGTCGGCTGAATGCGAAGCATTCCTGCGCTAGCAACACATATCTTACATAATAGCTATATACATCATACTAATAATAATATTTAATATAATATTCTATATAACATATCATATCAATAGCAATAAAGGTCGGCTGAATGCGAAGCATTCCTGCGCTAGCAACACATATCTTACATAATAGCTATATACATCATACTAATAATAATATGTCATATCAATATCTCTTATTATTTGAGTACATAATCTCTATTTATATCTCTTTTTTATAAACTTTTATTAATTTAGCTTTTTAAAAGAATTATGTACTCTTTTTTAACATTCTTTTTATATGCTCTTTAATACCTTTGCTTTTAAATATTCCTTTGTCTTTCTCATTAAATTGAATATGTTTACTTTTAATATATTCATTATCATTCTTTTTTAAAAACTTACTCTTATTTAAATTAAATAAATTACCAAATACGTTAATACTAGGTAGTATGGATTACTTATTTTTGTAATTGTTTTAAGAAAATAAATAGTATGTATCATTAGTATCGCGCCCAATATTTGTAATTAATATATAATTTTTCATTATTATTAATTTATATAAATATAATTATTATATATGTGTTGCTATTTTTTATTTAATTATAATAGTACAACATATTAATAGAATATGAATTATAATTTTATGAAAGGTGGAATGGAATTCGTTGATGATAATTTCACTGAAATCGGAAAATTAAAACTTGATGGGGAAAATGAACAGAATTATACAAAAAAATATGTTAAAACACATTCGAAAATAAAAGACGATACGCCTTTAAAATTTACCTTGTATAACATTGAGTCTTTTAATAAGTATTCTAGTGATGAAAAATTTGAATTATCCAACCTTATAAATGACTTCGATAATATAGAACATATTTTTTTATGTGGATTTTTAACAAAATTGACGAGAAAAGAATTATTTATTAAAAAAAACATACAAAACAATAATAAGAAAAATTATAAAGAAATCGGTAGAATATTATATGATATATATAATAATAAAAAAGAGTCCGAAAAAATACAAATTATTTTAGTTCATAGCTCGGATTATAATGCATTATATATAATTTTTAATATGAGTAATATTAATAGTATATATTATGATATGTTAAAAAATAATCTTTCAACTGAATTATTTAGCGATAAAAAAAAATTGATGAGAAAAGTTACAAATACACAATTAGAAAGTTTTATAGATTTCACTAATAAAAAGCTTAATATCGAATCGACAGCAACAGAAGCAGACACAAAACAAGAAGAGAATAAGGAGAATAAACTAGCAATAGAACAAAAAAATAAAACAGAATTTCTACTAAAATTATTATTTAAAAATAAAACAGATTTCACTAATAAAAAGCTTAATATCGAATCGACAGCAACAGAAGCAGACACAAAACAAGAAGAGAATAAGGAGAATAAACTAGCAATAGAACCAAAAAATAAAACAGAATTTCTACTAAAATTATTATTTAAAAATAAAACAGAATTAACTGATAAAAAGCTTAATATTGAACCGAAAGTAACAGAACCAAAAAATAAAACAAAATTTCTACTAAAATTATTTTTAAGGGCAAATGAAAAAGGAAATGTATGAACAACAAGAGAAGTAAAAATACTATAAAATAACTAATAAATAATTATATGAAGTACATTTAATTTCATATTTACTTTTTTTATTTATATAAATAAAGTAAGTAAATTAAATAATTATGGAAAATAAAAATACTAAGTTAGTTAAAAATACTGGGTTAGTTACGAATGGGATTGAGCCTCCAGATACGTATTCAAATCCAAATTCAAGTATTATAAATGAAGAAGAATCAGAAGCAGAAGAAGAAGAAGAAGAAGAAGAAGAAGAAGAAGAAGAAGCAGAAGAAGAAGAAGAAGCAGAAGTATCACCAGTAACAGAAGAATCAGAATCAGAATCAGAATCAGAAGCAGAAGCAGAAGAAGAAGAAGAAGAAGAAGCAGAAGAAGAAGAAGAAGAAGAAGAAGAAGCAGAAGAAGAAGAAGCAGAAGCAGAAGTAACAGAACAAGCACAATCAATACCAAATATAGAAGAAATTAAAAAAAAAGATTTAAAAAAAATTTATTTAAATGACGAAAAAAAGAAAAAAGAAATAGATTACGCGTTTCCAAATGATAAAACCAAAATTTATAAATGTACTAATTTGAATGATTTATTAAAAAATGTAAATATTAATACAGATTTTAATAAAGTTTTTCCCGCCAAAAAAGAAAAATTCGAAGATAATTTTTATGTTTATGGGAGCGGCAAACAGAAGTGGATAAAAAACATGTCTGGTACAGATTGGTCTATTAAAATTGTATGTGCTGCGTATTTTATTTCAAATATTTCAAATGATACTAATAAAATTATAATTGCATCTAGATTACATGAAAAACATATAGATGATGAAAAAAAATTAAAACAAAGCGGGGGGGACAATATAGTGCAGCAGCTTGCCACCAGGATAAAAAAAAACCAGGATTTAAAAAAACAAAAACAAGAAATGACGGAAATATTAAACAGTTTTATTAATGGTACTAATAGTGTTAATAACATTAAAAATATCGACGACAATAAATTAACCAATGATTTTAAAAATAATTTAAATAAAATTTTTATGCCTAAAAAACAAGAAGAAAATGATTTTGCCAAGAATAGTACTGTATATCAAGAAATTGTTATTAGTAATAATAGTAATAATAGTAATAGTATTACTGAAAATATTAATAAATGTTTTATAAAATTTTCCGTAAAATTTAATATTATATACGACAATAAAACAAGTGATACAAGTGATACTTTTTATTATTCAATAAACACTGAAGATTTTGATGAAAAATCTATAACAGAATATACTGGTGAAATAGTTGTAGCACCAGCACCAGCACAAGCACCAGCACAAGCACAAGCACCAGCACAAGCACAAGCACAAGCACCAGCACAAGCACCAGCACAAGCAGTAGCACAAGCAGTAGCACAAGCACAAGCACAAGCACCAGCACAAGCAGTAGCACAAGCACCAGCACAAGCACAAGCACCAGCACAAGCACAAGCACCAGCACAAGCACAAGCACAAGCACCAGCACAAGCACCAGCACAAGCACAAGCACCAGCACAAGCACAAGCACCAGCACAAGCACCAGCACAAGCAGTAGCACAAGCACCAGCACAAGCACAAGCACCAGCACAAGCACAAGCACCAGCACAAGCACAAGCACCAGCACAAGCACCAGCACAAGCACCAGCACAAGCACAAGCACAAGCAGTAGCACAAGCACCAGCACAAGCACCAGCACAAGCACAAGCACAAGCACAACAAAGTGTAAATAATAACGAAAACAGAGATGCTATCACTGGTGGTAAAAGGAAATTGAAAAGAAAAGAATTAAATACTATGTCTCTTGATAAATTAAAACAATTGCATAAAGTTAATAAAATTAAAATGAATAATAATAGAACAATTAAATCACTTATAAATAATTATATTAAAAATTATAAATAAATTATGTTAATAATTAATAGTAATGAGAGGTAGAGGTGGCGGAAGCGGTGGAAGAAGTTTTAGTTCAGGTAACAATGATAATAGTGGATTAATAGCGGGCGCAATTGGTTATTTTGGTGGTTCAACAGCTGCTTCTGGTGGAACAGCTAATGTTGGCGATGGTCTAAAATATGGTGTCAAATGTTCAGCAGACGATAATTCGAGTTATTGTCAAAATGTTAGAATGTACAATCAATTTCAAATGGTAGCAAGTATAATAACAACTATAATAGCGGCACTATTATTCTTCGCTGCAATGTATTATATCTATACTATGTATTTTAGTAAGAAAAAATGAGTACATAATTACAAATATTATTATTATTTTTTAAAAGTTTATAAATCTCATCATTTTATAAATTATGTACTCATTTTCCAAGTATATAAAGAATATTAAAAACAAATATTATATATGGAAGCTTTAATAGAAACTAGAAATGAATATGTAGAGCATATACAAGATATATTAGGGATAGCGATATCAAAACGTATTAATAAAATGTGGGAAGAATCTGAAAATAATATTAAAAAATTTCAGAGTGAATTAACACAGATAAAAAAATGGAATAACAATATCATCAATGAAGAGTATAAAAAAATAGTAAAATATACAAAATGCAAATATCTATATAATTTAATTAAAATTATAATAATAAATACTATTAAAATTAAAATATATGAATACCGAGACCAATTTGATAATATTAAAATAAAGATACCTGCTGCCGAAGATTATATTCATAAATGTTATATGAATATAGCTTCATTTTCGTGGAAAAATGCTTATTTATTTGTTAATAAAGGTATTAAAGATGTTGAACATCAAAATAATTTAAATATTATTGAAGAAAATATAAAAATAATTATAAAAAAGACATTTAGAGACTTTATACCATATTATGAAATATTAGATCAAATTGATGAAAGCTTAACAGACAATGTATCACAATTTAAAGACGAAACAGATACTAAGCATAAATCTTCTACAAAAAGCAAAGAATTTGAACTAGAAATAGAAGAGGAAGATGAAGATGAAGATGAAGATGATAATGAAGATGATAATGAAGAGGAAGAGGAAGATGAAGATGAAGATGAAGATGATAATGAAGAGGAAGATGAAGATAAAGATAAAGATGAAGATGAAGATGAAGAGGAAGAGGAAGATAAAGATGATAATGAAGAGGAAGAGGAAGATAAAGATGATAATGAAGAGGAAGAGGAAGAGGAAGATAAAGATGATAATGAAGAGGAAGAGGAAGATGATAATGAAGAGAAAGAGGAAGATGAAGATGATAATGAAGATAAAATATCAACATCAAAATTAGCATTTAATAACACATTGCAAGTATCGCAACAGCCTCCACAAGAATTACCACAAGAAACATCTAATGAAAGTGATGCAGATACAGAAAAAAATTTTTTTGTTGAACCTAAACCAGTAAATCTATTTGAACCAATGAAAGAAGAATTCATAGTTAATAAAGATAATATTTCTAACGAAGTAGAAGACATTAATGTTTTCAAATCATTGTTACCTGAACCAATAACGGAAGATGATAAAGCAAGTATAACAAGTGATATGTCTTATATTAAAGAAATACATATAAGTGATTCACAAGATAAAAAGAAAAAGCTAAGTTTTTTTTAAATGAATACAATATGCTATATTTGTGATAATGCTGATAATGTAATTTATACACATACAACATTTATATGTAAAAAATGTAATACAATATTACGCAATAAATGTGATATATGTGGATATAAATGTAATAACAGATGTCTAGATATATTTAAAAATACATTAACGCTTTAATATCTTTGATTTTTTTTTACTTTAATGAGCTTAGAGTTTTTCTTTTTTGTAAATACACCTGGGTCAAATTCTTCACCATCATCATCTTCTTCATTTTCTATACCCATAAGTTCGCGTTGGTCTTGTAATGCCTGCATTTCCCATAAATCACGTGAACACATTTTAAATGAACTATCATTAGCTTTATACCAAAATACTATATCATTAATGTTGTTAGATTGGACTTTGTTGTCTATCACGAGACACTCATAATTCTCTGTACATTGATTCATAACTTGATTAAATACATCAAAAGTAGGAAACATACCTGCGTAATGATTGTATATTTTTTCACGCTCTTTGACAATATTATTTCTAAATATAAATACATAATCAATGTTGGAGCGTAAATCGGGAGGTAATCCAAGCCCGTGTTGCATAGTTATTAATAAAAAAATTTTATAATGACGACCATTCATAAAAATGCATCTAATATTTTTATCAGACATTATGCTTTTATTGTACATACAATCATCTAATATAAGAAAAGAACGTGGGTCAACCGTTGAAGAGCCATGCTTAGAAAGCTCCCGCTTCCTGTTATTTGTTATGCTAATTTGACGATTTAAATATTTACTTATTAATTTCTCTTCTAGCTCGTCATATATGAGCATTTTAGGAATAAACTTTTCAAAATAGCCATTTGCTTTCTCAGTAGGGGAAACAACTACACCAACGGGAATATCTTTGTTATAACTTAAAATATCCTTCATACAATAACTTTTACCAGTATTACGTTTCCCGATAAAAACAACAACTGAATCATTTTTAATCTTAGTAGGATCAAATTTTTTAAGTTCTAACTTCATTTAACTTCATTAATTAATAATAACAAAAATAATATGATAACAATATCACACATTATTATATAAATATATTGTTATATTATTACATATGTTATTATAATGAAACATTTTTGATCAATATCGATAACAGCGCTATGTGAAGAATTTTTATGAATACACAATTTAGTACATTTGGTATCAATAATATAAGTATAAGTGCTGTAACACCAAATGATTTTAGTACTTGTTTAGCTCATAAACACCCTCTAACATGTAAACATCAGGGATGCACTAGTTGCGAATATGAATTTGCATGTATATCTAGTAGCCATATCAAAGCAAAAAAATATGCTCTTGAAACATCAACATATAATCATTTTGTTATTATGGAAGATAATATAATTATACCATATATAATTAATTATGATAATATAGTAAACAATGCTCCTAACGACTTTGATATTCTTCAATTATTAATATTATATGGTTCAAATGTAAAATATCTATATGAAAATCTATATCTTAAAAATAATATTAAATATATAAATTGAAATATATATTACCATCAGCATTTATGTATATTATATCACGTAAATGAGCAGAAAAATTAGTCAATAAATACTACAAAAATAATAAGTATGATTTCAACGATTATGAATATCAAATTGTTGTGGATGTGGCATTATATCATATCGTTAATACATATGCGACTACTTTTCCAACAGCATAACCTAATATAAATATGGGGTCAGAAATACATCCTGACCATTTAGAGGCACATAATATAGCAATAAATGATATTATATAAGTCATAACACATATATGTGATAATAATAATATTCCTTATAAAAAATAATAATACATTATAATAAATAATGATAGAGATATTATTTATTCTATTAATTTTAGGAATATTTATAGCATCATTATTAGCGTTTATTTATTCACTTATTTGCTTTGGATATAGTGGTTCAAGAACAGATAAAATAATTGGTTTAATTATAGCCTGGTTATTTGGACCATTTTATTGGATATACTATATGTCTAATAATAATTATTGTAAATCAAAAAAATAATATAATCTATTTATCTTCTTTTATTTTGTATTTTTCGTCAAAAAAGTATATTACAATTAGTTGTTTTCTATGATCTCTTAATTTGTTGGTACAATATAATATATAGCTTTCATCCTTACCATTCATATTTTTATTTTTAATCCATATTTTGAATAATTCATTATATAAATTAACTGATTCATTTACTAACGGGTAATCATCTATTTTATTTGTAGCCAACATTTGAGCTTCTTCTGATAAGCCAATTATATGTAAAAAATGTTTAGTTATACAATCACGGCATCTTTTATTTTTATTTGTTAAATGCTCTTCTAATAATATAGATTGCTTAATTATTTGCTGCATATTGTATTTTGGATCACTAACAGGATCAAGAGAATCGCATGTAGTAGTACATTTATCTCCACTAACATTTGTACTTTCCATTTTATTTTTGTTATAATTTATATTTAGTAACATAGGATTGCCACCAAAATCCATATCACGATAGTGTGTAATAAACCATAATATAATGCCTGTATTTATTGATATAGCTAAGATAATAATGATTGTTTCATATGTATTTGCCATAAATATATTATGAACTATCTCTATTATATTACAATATAAGAAATTATAGGTTAATAAAAATAATATATTAATAAATAATGATATCATTAACTTATTATCAGATTAGATTGCAAAATGTATAAGATTATTCAAAATATATCCGATAAATACTATTCAAAACCAACATACAAAATAACAAGCAATATAATTTTAAAAAATTGTATAATGGTATAAATATTACTTTACAAGGTTAAGTACCATATAAAGTAATAAAAACCAAGGTTACATCATATTTTATAGATGAATAATGTATAGAACTATATATACATGTTTATCAAATGGTATATTTTTTACATACTACAAATTATTAAAAAATAGTTATAATATAATAGAATATAAATAATATAATGTTATTAGAACACTTTGATAAATGTTCTAATTTAAAAATTTTCACTGATAAAAATGTAAAAAAAAAAGATTTAGATGGAGTTTCAAAAGAAGATATTGATAAATGTAGTCAACTAGATACATTAATAAATGAACATGATAAAAATTCAAAATTATATAATAGTTCTATATTAAATAATCAACTAGATACATTAATAAATGAACATGATAAAAATTCAAAATTATATAATAGTTCTATATTAAATAATCATCTTGATTATATAAATATTGATAAAATAGAAATTGTGAAATTATTAAATTTTAAAAATAAAGCTGATATAAAAGGTATACAAATTTATGTTTTTATTATAATAGCGTTTGTAGTAAACATATATTTAGGTTTATTTATAACACCAATTTTATTAAGCGGTAGTGCTTTAATATCATTTCTTATTATATTATTATCAGCATTGATATTATTCTTATTAATATATTTATTTTCTTAAAGTATAAAAAATACAAATACTACAAAAGAGTATAAAAATGTTCCCCATATAGTATCAATTATAGCTGTTGATAATGGGTATTTATCGAAAAAGCTTAAACATGTGAAATTATATATACCATAAATACTCAATCCTACAACACCACCATACATAACAGATTTATATAATATATCAGTGTAATTATTATATTTGTTAATATAATTCATTGTAAATGGTATTGCGATATAAAATAAAGATAGTATCATGAAAGCATAAGCAATAATAGCATATTTAACATTTATTTTTGGCTTAAAACCTTGAATATCTTTTACGGTTTTATTGTACATCTTGAAATTTAATGATATCCATATAAAATCCATAAATGATAGTAAAATAGCAACAATTAAATATTTAATATAAATATTCATTTATTCTATAATATAAAAATAATTAATTTTATTGTGATGTTTTTTTATTTGCATTCCATTTTTCTGCAACAAGTTTCATTAATTCCTTGTATTCTTTATCAGGATTTTCTTGACGCAATTTAGTAATTTCTTCCTTCATAAATTTATTATAAGCAGAAGGCTCGCGCTTTACAGTTACTTTTTTTCCTGCTTGTTTGTAAGCAGCTGATAAATGCTTCTTTAATTCATCCAGTGTATATTCTTCTTCATGAGAACATAAGTTATTAAACTCTTCAAAAAATTTAGTACCACTTATCTTCTTAGCAGATTTTTTAGAAACGTATTGTGTATCGGAAGAAACATTTTCTTTTTCCATGTTAAAACTTTTCTTCTTTTTTATTATTACTATATAATAGTAAAAGTTTTATATATTTTTTAATATAATGAAATATACAATTAATAAACTTTTTATTAAAAATAAATACAGAACATTATATCAAAAAGGAAATAATTATTATTATAGATATGAAAATAAATATCATAAAATAACTAATAAACAATTAAAATTTATAGGTGGTGTGAAAATTAAAAAAGGAGGAAACGGCGATGAAGAAGAAGCAGAAGCAAAAGTAGAAGCAGCAGAAGCAAAAGTAGAAGAAGCAGAAGCAAAAGTAGAAGCAAAAGCAGAAGCAAAAGTAGAAGCAGATGCAGAAGCAGAAGCAGAAAAAGATAAATTACAAATAGAAATTAGAAATTTTGTTGATGAAAAAAGATTAATTAAATATAAAATATTGTTATTCGATAAAATTATAAAATATTTTAAGAGAATATTTAATAATGATATTATAGATAGTATCAAAAACTCTCTTAATTTTTTAACAAAATACAATAATAATATAGATGTATTAATAGATAAATATAATCATAATGAAGATGGGGAACTAAATTCTACTCAAATAAGAATGTTAATAACAAATATTAAAAAATTTATATTTGAAAAAATATTTGTAAATTATTTTATTGATATAATATCCAAATACTATAATGAAAATGATATGAAATTAGAAATAATAGAATTAATGCATATGTTGACATTTGTAGAAGATGATAGAAAAGAAGAAGATTTATACAAACAAAAAATAAATATATTATTAGATAGACTAAGTGATTATAGTAGTAAGTTTAAAACTGAATATAGTAGTAAATTAAATAAATTTGATGAAACTTATCAGTTATTAATAGAGAATAAAAATGAGGAAGGTGAAGAAGAAGAAAAGGATGAAGGTGAATATGATGATATGTCACTTACAAATTTTTTAAAAGTAAAACAAGGGATATTAAAAGAATTTAAAGATAATTTAGAAGGTAAAGAAACTAAATTAATTGAAATGCAACAAACTATATATTGGTGGGATAAACTAGGACCCGTGCTACAATCAGAATTTAAAGTAAAAGATGCACTATACATAAATTCACTTAAAATATTTTTTGGAGAATTAATAAGAGAAACTATATATAAAGATCTTGCTATTGAAGAACTTAAAAATAAAAGACAACCAGATGATGATGATAAAATGGATCCAAAACTTTATAATATATATGTTGATTTTTTAAGAAATAATTTTTTAACAAATTTAGAAAAGAATGAATTAAATGAAGAAACAATAAATGGTAATGTTTCTTACGAAGAACAAAAAAAATTAGAAAAAGATGGTAAAACAGGTGAAAAAATAAATCCAGGAATTAAAGGTAAATTCAAAGAAAGTATTGATGATTATATTGATGGAGAAATTAAAACATTAGAAGACGAACTAAGTGAATTACTAAAAACTAAACAAAAAATAATACCTGGTATGATGCCTATGCAAAGTGGTGGTAACGAAGAAAGTATTTCAGAACTAAGAGATAATATAACAAATACTAAAAGTAAATTTCAAAAAATGAGAAAAATACTTATAGACAAAATGCTAAAATATACTGATATATTATTAATATTAGCAAAGCCAAATAAAGAAAGTATAGAAGATGATAAAATACCAGATATGGTAACTAAACAAAGTTTTAAAGATATGGCAAAAACATTAATATTATTTCTTAAACAACATATATTACATTTTTCAGAACCTTTTAGAAAAATACTAAATGATATTAAAAGATATCATGAAAAAATAATGGTAGAAGTAGATATATGTGATAAATTACTAAGAGAAGCTGAAAACGAATAAAAAATGACTATATAAATATATTTTATTATTTTTATTTATTATGAATGATATAATAAAGTTTACTAAATGTGATGTATTCACACCCGATAATATAAGTTTAATTATGTCACAAAAAATAAATAATTATGGGACTTTATTAGAACCATCAGTAGGTTCGGGAAATCTACTTAAATATTTAGAATTATCAAAATATAGCAGTATAGATTTATATGAAATTAAAAAAGAATATCTTGATAATAATGTTAATGCTAATAATATTTATAAAATAAATGATGATTTTTTAAGAGCACCAATAACTAAAAAATATAACAATATTATTATGAACCCGCCATATATTAAAGTTCAAGATTTATCACCAGAATATAGAGAATTCCTCAAAGCAAACTTTACAACACTTAAAACAGGGCTTGTAGATATATATTATGCTTTTATATTAAAATGCCTTGACCTACTTAGTGATGATGGTAGAATGGTTGCAATAACACCAAACTCTTATCTTTATAATAAGTCAGCATTAAATTTGCGAAAACTTTTGTTTGGAAATAGATATATTGAAGAAATAATAGATTATAATGATGCAAAAGTATTCAAAGGAATATCTGTATATTGTTGCATAACTGTATTTACAAAAAAACATAAAGATACATTAAAATATAATGATATAACTTATTATTATAATGATGTAGTTAAAACAAATTCTTTATTTAATAATAAAGGCGATTTCGGTAACTCTTCTAAGAACACGAAAAAACTACAAGACATATGCAAGATTAAGAATGGTATTGCGACTTTAAGAGATAAAATATATATACATCAAAATAAACTCAATGACGAACCATGCTGGTCTCTTATAACAAATGGTATATGCGAAAAATACATTATATACCCATATAATAATGCTAAAATAATAGATGAAAACGAGTTTAAAAAAGATAATCCACAAACATATAACTATTTACAGGAAAATAAAGAAGAGTTAAGCAAACGCGATAAAGGAAATAAAGTCTATGCAAGTTGGTATGCATATGGACGCACACAATCCATAAAAAAATCTAATAAAGAATGCTTGTATATACCTTGCTTTCTAGATCCTAAAAACCTTACTATAACAAAAAATAAAGATATATTGCATTATGGATGTCTTTGTATTGAACCAAATGATAGCAATGATTTAGATTATATTAAAAATGTAATTATAAAAAATATAGATTATATAACACGAAATTCACAGAAACGTTCAGGTGGGTGGATCAATGTTAGTAGTAGAGTACTTAATGAAATAGCGATTGACTAAGCACTTTGGCTAGCTATACATTTAGGCGTTCCATAATCGCACGTAGAGAAACATACCTAGTTGCAGCATTGAAGCCAATTAATTTTGGTATTTTTTGGTATGTCTCATTTACAACGTTATCATGTTCTACATCTATGATATAGTTGATAACTTCATTAAATAGACGATTCTCCTTGTATTTCTCGTAGATAGCGATGTCTTCATATGTGATTGATTCAAACTTCGTAATTACTTTGCTTTTATTAAGATAGGGTGTTTTAGACATATAAATATTTACGGGAACTACATTGATAGTAGGATTAGAAAGTTTAATACCGGTTACCTCTCCTATTTGATTTTCAAAGTAGTTGTTTTTGTTTTGCTTGTAGTTAGTCATAATGATTTTAACAGGCAATACAATTACGGGGATATTATCGCGTAATACAACGATATCACATTTTTTCTTACCCGAAGGATTAAGAGATGGTATGTCGTATTCCTGTGCTACTTTGTAGCATTCATCTGTAAAGATTGTTTTCAACTCTTTGATGATTTCTTCATGAAAATAGTCAACTTTTTTGCTGCTACGGGCTCCATGCTTCATGTATAGCTCACATGTATTGCGAATAATAGAGAGCATATCTGTGCTAGTGAGTTCAGGATAGCTATCAATTTCCATACTAATGGCTTAGAATAAAAATAGATAAGTTATGACGTCAATTTTTATGGTTTTTAGAACATTTTTACCATGTATGTGTCAGTTAGAGCATATCCCAGCTTTCTGTAATAATTTCTTACACCAGTACCACTGATGATTGCTATCTTAGGATATTCCATATTCTTAGCTATTTTTTCCGCTTCTGCTACTAAACTCTTGCCATAACCCTTGTGTTGATATGAAGCCTCTAAGTTATTACCAACATCACTTAGATTGGAGTAAACGTGTAACTCTCGTATAAGTGCGGAATCGTGTAATACAGGCAATTGATTATTTTTATCTGCTTTATTAGCTAATCTAAGTCTAATAAAACCAATTAGATGTTTATCAGTTTCATATGAAATAAAGTATTCTGTACCATCACTTGCGGGATATGTTACAATATCTAGATGAATATCATCGGGCTTTACATTAGTATCTTTAATTTCACGACAACGGATGCAATTACATCCCCAATTATTTTTACGCATATCATCTTGTAAAAGTTGTCGCATGTTAACATATTCATGTTTATATCCACCTAAAATATAAGTTGAAGGAATATCCCTGATAATTCTGTTAAGACGCTTCCATTTTTGAACTTTTTTCTTGAAATCCTTAATTAACTCGTACAATAGCAAATCATTGTATGGAATATAATCACCTTTTTCGTACCACTCTTTTATTTGTGTCCATGGAACAATAGCAGTAGGATATATCTTGTATTGGTCTACTTGTATTCTTTCATCGTATAAAGATGTTTCTAACATTTCTTTATCCAATTCATAAGAACTACCGGGAAGATTAGGCATCAAATGTATATCAACTTTATATCCATTATCTTTTAATAGCCTAATGGCGTCGTGTGCTTTTTCAATAGAATGTCCTCTTTTAATTTTCTTTAAAACATCATTGTTAGTATGCTGAATCCCTATTTGAACACGAGTGCAATTGTATCTTCTAAACTCGCGGATTTCATCTAATGTAATAGTATCTGGACGAGTTTCCAAAGTTAAACCAATGATATGTATCTTTGCATTTTCATTAATAGCTATTTCTTTTTCTAATGATAGCATTTCGCGTTTTTCATAATATGTATTTGCAGCATAATAAATAGCTGTAATAAAATAATCTTTGTAATTTTTATGATAATTAGACCAAGTACCACCAAGAACTATTATTTCTAATTTATCAACAACATGTCCCATATTTATAAGAGCATCTATTCTAGAATTAAATTGAAGAATGGGGTCAAATTTGTTTTCATTAGCACGCAAAACAGCTGGTTCGCTATATAGATATGATCTTGGTTGATCTACCCAATTATTACCTTCATGTGCCTTTTCATTAGGACAATAAGCACAATTGTGACGACAGCTAAATTTACCAACTACCTTATTACCACCATCATCAATATATTCTGGTGTTCCAGATGTTAGTAACGTTACAACAATAACACCAGAATTAGATTTAGATTTTTTCTTGGTAATTAGCTTTTTAAAAGGTAAATTGTCAATACCTAAGGTGTTATAGAAATAAATGAGATTTGCTTTGGATAAACTAATTTTATGTGCACGCTGAATATACTTTTGAAACTTATTGATATCATCTGGTGATTTTAAACAAGGTATTTGTTGTAACATCTCAGTAGATATTATGGCATATTCTTTATCAGTATAAAATCTTTGTTTGTGATTATTAGAATGACGAGCAATGTTACCACTGATGTTCTCAATATCTACTGACATATTTATAGTTACATAATTATAATATATGTAAATCAATTTTTTAAAAGTAAATATATAAAGAATAATATCTTTTTACTCTGTAAATTAGCAATTTATATCCAAAAGTTGAATATGATGTTTTAATAGTGGATTGTAATAGCTGCGATAGTAACAATAACTAAGATAGTGATAATGATGTAGCGGATTTAATAGAATTGAGACCTTATGTTATGACATGTGTAATAGGTCTATGGGATTTAGAAGATGCTTATGATAAATCTCTTGAAAATACATTGCGAATTAATTGCCCATATGTGTTTTTTGGTGATAAAAAATCAATATAATATGTGAAACAATTTATAGGAGATTATCCAACATATTATATAGAATATATTAATAAAACTATTATTTATAATGATTAATGTAAGTCTCTGGAAATTAACTTAATATGGAATGAGAAGATTAATATGATAAATAAAGCAGCATCGTATAACATTTTCGGTTCAGAATATTTTTGTTGGATTGATACCGAAAATAGATACATATAAAAATACATCACATCCAAGCTTTGTATTCCCAAATAATGTGAAATTACATCACTTGAAAATATAAATTTATCTTTTGGCAAGTGATACTGAATATGATGAAGATAAAGTATATTATATTTGGAATTATCATTATATATCTGGTTTAACATATATAATGCACAAAAATATTATAAAATATTTTACAGAACAATATCAATAATATATGGAAAAACTAATAGATAAAAATAATCTATGTACAGACCCGCGTAATACTTACACAAATGTACAAAGATAATAAAGAATTCTTTTTATAAACTATTAGAATATGTTATTAAAATAGTTCCAATATTATATTAAAAATCTATATAAACATATATTACATATATAATATAACTATTATAATGTTCAGCCAATTTCAACAAACTTTTCGCAAGGTTCCTGACCTTATTCTAACGCCATTTTTTACAACAGGTTCAACATGGCCATCTTATCATATCAAGCCAGTATATAATGATATTGAAGCTCCACCCGTTACACCCGCAATGCAACCAGGAGAAGATGTTAAGCAACAATGTGAAGTAAATGATATGGCTTCAATGTCATCAGGAAGTGGGGAGACACAATCAATGCCAAATCCAAATATAGAACAACAACAATATTATCAAAATTATATGAATACTGCTGGAAGCCTCGTAGCTAATATTGGTATGCAGCCACATACACACCATACAAATCAAATGGGGCAAAAATATATGTATCCAACTATGCCATATTATATTCCAGCAACAAAAGTAGGTGAAAGAGTACCACCAGTAATGTATCCACCTCAATTAGCATATAATCAATATCCACAAAAAGTTTAAGTTTAAGTTTAAGTTTAAGTTTAAGTTTAAGTTTAAGTTTAAGTTTAAGTTTAAGTTTAAGTTTAAGTTTAAGTTTAAGTTTAAGTTTAAGTTTAAGTTTAAGTTTAAGTTTAAGTTTA
>Ga0208425_1000335_pt1 | contig 16571 bp, 26 predicted proteins | sample DEB08_DNA_4_FD_185496 | JGI IMG/M metagenome (GOLD analysis project Ga0208425, IMG submission 185496) | Aqueous microbial communities from the Delaware River and Bay under freshwater to marine salinity gradient to study organic matter... | ecosystem: Environmental > Aquatic > Marine > Coastal ...
GTTGGTCAGGTAAGATGTTAATTTTTGCGCCCTCTTTACCCTTGAATAAATCAAGTACGCTAGTTATGATAAGAAGCGCCGGACCACCGAGCAAACCAATAACTGTTAGTTGACTGTCTGTAATATCTCTTTCTTCTACAATACTGTAATATGATGCCGTTGCAGCAATAATTACCCACGCTAAAACAACACCAAGACCAAAAATAAGCATAAGAAGTTCATTAGGATTTGACATTCGCATCTTACTCATGCCTTCTTCACCCTTCATGTGTCTTATTAACCTTTCAACGTAAATCACTAAAACTGCTATCGTAAAGGCTATTGGTAGAAATATCATCAGTCCACCATATCGGAAGCGCCATCTTGTGAGTTTTCTCTAGGCATTTCACCATTTTGCCTACTAATGTCCGTTAGTCTTTCTTCACCATCTCTACCTATGGTTGGTAGGTTTAGTAAGTTTAAACTTTGATTTAAGGTAAGAATACCTGAGTTGTAACCCATAGTTACTCTTTGCATTACATTTAGTGGTGTTTCACTATCCATAGCCTCAAAGGTTATAGTGGGTAGGTCTTGTTTACGGTAACTTATACCTAGAAGGTCTAGATGTGTCATAAACATTTTTAATGTGGATTCCGCTAATATTCTATGCATACGGGATATTGCTTGTACGGCCCAAAGGTTAGCGTTGAATGTTGCTGCGAATGTAGAGCCTTTCTCTTGACCTGCTGCAACTCTCGGTACTTGTAGTACGGCTGCTATGTCTGCGTTGATTGTATCTAAGAAGCCTGTATTGTTTGGCACTGAGTTACCCACGTCTACATGATGCAGTTGAACGTAGTGAGGCAATACAGGTATTTGGTCGCCCCGCAGTCCCTCGAATAGAGATATAACTTCATCCATAATATGTTGCAGTCTTTGTGCTTGTTCGGCAGGGTCTTGGATATGTTCGATAGCAGATTTGTCAATTGTAATAAATTGTTTTGTCATTGAGTCCTCAAGACTTATTCTATTGTTCATACTATTGTATTTCATGCGAATGGGTTGTTTTAGTGAGGTAAATCTACTTGCACCCCAAACACCATAAGTCTTACGACCCTTATTATCTGTAAACCAATTACTTCGATAATCAATTCGTATGTGCATTATTTCACGTGCAGGGATAGCCCTTTCGTAACTAGTTGCTTCACGTACCATGTAAGTAGTAGGTGTAATTATCGGGTTATCTTCGTCAGCAACGAAATAAGAACCTAAACCACCACGCTCATCAACTATGGTAATTTGTTTTACGGGTAAACTTTGTAGGTCTGTTACACCTACACCCTCTTTACCAACAATTTTGTTTATGTCATTTCCGTAAACCATGAGATTTCTCATAGCGTTAATCATAATGTCGTCAAACTCGATAGTATCTTCTACAAGTTCCTGTATAGCATTTCTAATACGGGCATTTTTACCTCGGCTGTAATTTATTTCGTAATTATTGGCTGTAAGAGAAACAGCACGAACAGCACCATTTAGTTCGGGGTCTAACTTTAACATGTTGTCATACAAATCAAACTCGTTGTCGTGGTTACTGTCACTTCTTAATCTTTCAGTATCTCTAACAATATCAGGAATACCTGCTACTGCATTGAATCCTTCTTGCATCATACCTACTCTTTGTCTCGCAATCATAGGGTTTGGTTCTTCTTCTCTAGGAAACAACCCGAATAGATTCCAAGGTCTACGCTTCTCGGCCATAATTCGCAATTTTACAGTTGGTGTTTAATGGTTTCGGTCTTTTTTTTATTTTTTTTACTTTTTTTGTAAATAATTAAACGCTTTACTGCGCTATTATTTTTATTTTTTTAATTTCTTCAATAGCATGTAGAAGAAAATACTATTACTAAGTATTATAAGACACAACCTTTCAGATAAATGTCATTGAAGAAATAAAATTAATTATTTACAGGCTTGCAGTACAACGGTTTTTTTATTTTGTTGTTTGCGAAAACAATGAAATGAAATAAGCAATCATTTAAGTACCTAGCACTTAACCCCTAATATATGCCTAATGGTGCAAAACAATACTATGCCGGTGGAAAAGATTTAATCGAGAAGTTTGCTAAAGACAGACATTGGTCGTCTATAACAGAGTTTGCGGAGTTTTTAGAAGAAATTGAGCCTTCTAGAAGTTTCCAAGCATGGAGAGGAGCAATAAACAGATGGATAGCAAAGGGTAACACCCTAAACAACTTAGAAGATTATGAAGATACTACTAAAACTTCTACTAGAATATATTATGACAAAACAAACGATAAGTATATTGCGTTGTTAGAATCACATGAAGGTATGTTAATCATAGATGGTGAAAAGCATCGTGCTATGAAAGAAGCATATTCTGATATTGGTGGTGGGCTAACTTATGAAGAAATGGCAAGAGAGTTCGATTTGCCCGCAGTTTATGTGAGTGAGTACATACGTGTAAACAAATGGAAACACGCTATGCAGCCATTTACTGATGAAGAAGTTATGATTAACACCTTAGATGATATGGTAGATAAGTTCTTAGACATTCGTAAAATGGAGATTCTAAAGAAGGCGGAGCAAAAAAAATGGCGACAAATAGAGAAAGACGCTGAGAAATATTCTGTCTTAAGAGAATCACTAACCGATGAGTTTATGGAGATACTATCTTCCCAAAAACCTGCGTCTGTAAAACGCAAACCTATGCAACACAAAAGTGATTACGCAGTAGTTTTATCTCCGACAGACTTACACTTTGGTAAGTATGGTTGGGTTGATGAAGTAGGGCAGCATTATGATTTGGAAGAAGCAAAGGCAAGAGTTCTTACAAAAACAGAAGAGTTATTGGCAAGATTACCTAGTCAACCGGAAAAGTTCTACGTTGGTATAGGTAGCGATTGGTTTCACGTAGATAATGATATTGGTACTACTACAAAGGGTACAGCACAAGATATGGCTGCGACACCCGCACAGATTCTTATGCAAGGATGCGACCTTGCACGACAACACATTGATTTGCTTAGAACGGTAAGTGATGTTGAGTTGGTGTTTATGGGCGGCAATCACGATAGACATACTTCTATTATGCTTATGTTGTATCTAGAAGCATATTACCAATCTTGTGATGATGTAATAGTAACAGTTAGCCCAAGTATTAGGCAATATATTACTTACGGAAACAACTTGATAGGATTTACACATGGTGATGGTAAAGTTATGAACAAGTTACATTCTCTTATGGCACATGAGGCTAGAAAGGAATGGGGTAGTACACAACATCATATGTGGTTTCACGGACATTTGCATCATCAATCCGTCAAAGAAGTCGGTGGCTGTTTAATATTCCAACTACCTAGTCTAGCCGGAGAAGATAGATACCACAGCCGTAACGGATATGTTATGGCTAGGGCAGGTTTATCTGCATATATGATAGACAAAGAAATGGGTGTTATAGGTAGTTTGTTTGCGCCTGTATTACATGAGTAGGTGAAATAAATGTGGACTAGTGCGAAGTGTTGGGCCTGTGGATGGACAGCACCGCGTATGCAATTGTCTAAAGCAGAAAGTAAAGTCTGCCCGCATTGTGGTAAGAAGGAGTTGCACCCATTATGAGTTTCAAGCAAGATTTGGCTATGGAACGTAGCCGCAGGTCTGTAAAGTATTTTTACGAATGGCTTGGTTATACTTGGGGAGACCACATTGGTGAATGGATGGATATGTACGGAGATAGAAAAGGCGCGGAAGTACATCGTGTTTGTGTTATTGCACCTAGAGACCACAGTAAATCGACTACTTTGAGGGTAAAACTACTACATCAATGTCTTTTTGACAAGAAAGCCAATGGTAAACCTTTTACATGTTGGTTAATTAGTGCTAGTAAAGATACTGCAATAAGAAGGTTACAGGAAATAAGAGACGATATGAAACTACACCCGCAGTTGTCTAGGTATCTAGACCCGAAGAAAGGTAATAAAACGGAAATACATTTCACTAATGGGGCGTGGATTATGGCTACATCAGTAGGTTCGGCTATTCGTGGTGAGCATCCGGCATGTGTAGCATTCGATGATGTGTTAGTTGATTCCGACGAAATGAATCCTACTACTTTACAACAATGGTTTAGGAAGGCTATCACACCGATGTTGAGTCCGGGGTCATCTTTTTATGTAGTTGGTACGCCTATGTCTATGACAGATTTGTACCACACAGAGATGTTGAATAATACTGCTTGGAAAAGTGGTACATGGAATGCTATTCCTAACTACGACGAATGGAAAGCAAGTAATGGAGAGGTAGAACCTCAAGCACTTTGGCCTGAATATCGTAGCGTTAAGTTCCTGTTGGAACAAAAAGATGCTGTCGGGGAACTAGAGTTTGCACAGGAATACTTGTGTAAGGTAGTTGACGATGACTCTTCCGTTTTCCCACACAACTTAATACGCAAGAATCTAGACTTAGATACTGTAATACAACCTGAAAAGTTAGACAATAACAAATATGTAATCGGTTTTGACCCTGCACACGGTCTTGGAAAGGATTACAGTGTTATAATTATTCTTAGGCAAGATGAGCAAGGTTATATACACTTTGTAAATATGTGGCGACGTAATGATTTCCCACCTGACAAACAAGCAGACAAATTAATAGAGTTGAGTAAACTATACGGTAACTGTCCTGTTGCAGTCGAAGATGTAGGTTTCCAACAGATGTACAAGAGTTTGATTGCACAAAAGGGTGCGGTAGTAGATTATAGACCTAGTAAGGTAGGTAACAAGACACTTAAGCAAGGTATCATGAACAGACTTAGAGTTTGGTTCGAGAGAGAAATGGTTTCTTTTCCGTATGGTAACGATGAGACTAGAAGAATGGTCGAGATTATTTTAGATGAACTTTCAACACACGCTTGGAGAGAAGGTATGATTGTAGATTTGGGGCGACATAACGATACAGTTATGGCTCTAGCACACGCAATAGACCAATTTACCTACAAAACACCTGACATGCCAGTAATTATGACAACTATGAAAGGTGGCGAGTGGATGGGCGGGTCTACAAGAAGTATTAATCGGCAAAGAGGCGGAAGTGTTGGCGGAAGAGTGATAAATAGGAGAGGATTTTGATGGCGGGACCAATGAAAAGAAAAAAGTTGTACAGGCACATTTTACAAGCGTTGATGGATGATGGTTACTTTAACGAGTGGCGACAGACCGATGAAGTTTGTCGAAAGGTCAACGAAGGCGTTCCTAACCGTTGGAAACAAATGGCACATAGCAGAGTCTTTATGTACATGCGAGAGTTAGAGGTAGAAGAACGTCATCTATGGCGAAGAAGCCAAATGATACGCGAATGGAAAAAACTATAATTTTATAAAGTAGTTTTGAAAAAAATTGTAAAAAATTGTGAGAGGTACTGGGCGTATAGTGGCGAGTAAAAATTAAGAGTTTTGGCGGCCGGTGTATTTTTTACACCGACCACCAAGTTTTTCTCTTATTCTTCTTCGTCAAGTTTTTTACTACCCATTTTGATAGTTACTTTCGCAGGCTCTTCCATGTATGTGCATTCTTCAACTGTTAGTTTTACTTCTAAGATTTTACCGGAATCATTGTTAATGTATTTATGAACATCAGAAGCAACAATAATTTTGTTCATCAATTTAATGCAATCAGAGCGTGTCAATTCAATTAGAGAGAATAGGTCATAAGAGCCGATATTATGCATCTGATAGCGTGCATTAGGGTATAGTGAATCAATTAGGCTCATAGCCGATTTAACGGCCTTATGAGAATAACAGGTGTATAATTCACCTCTTGTGAACTCGGTTTCCTCGAGTTGGCTTATTACTAGCGGGCGTTGGTTAACTGCTTGTGTCTCCATATTTTAACGGACTGCTACATAGTACTTAAGGTTAACTAAGTGGCATTCTCCTTTTAATTAGAGAATAGTATAACGGAAAGATTATATACCCGCATCTCATGTCAAGCACGGGGTGGACAGGGTATATTTCAAGGTGCATTTTAGCCTGACCTAATCATACTCAACGTATAGATTAACCCTTATAATCTTATGGGTGTAGCATTCTCCCTTTCAATATGAGACTGTATAATAATAATGTTTATATACCCCCATCTCATCCGAGACACGTACTACTACTACTGCGAGGCGGTGTAGATTCTACACTAAGTAATAAAATAAAAATAAAGATAAAATAAAAATAAAGATAAAATAAAAATAAAGATAAAATAAAAAATGACGGTGCAGTTTTTACACCACACCGCCAAATTAATTTTAATCTCTGATATATATTACCCAGAATACCCCATAATAATTAAATCTCTTGGACTTAAATACTTGTGAGGGGTATTTATTTCTTAGATATTTCAAGAATCCTCTAGCATCCTTGAAATGATATGATTCTTCACCATATGGGCTTCCTACTGTTATTCCGTCTTTTTCTGTAAATGCATGGTACTGTGACCATGTGTGTCGCTCCTCTGCGTACATATACATGCGTCTGTATGTTAGTATATATACCTATCGATTAACCATTCTCACCCATACCCACAGGCTCGCGACACAATCATCCTCAACGTACCACAGACAGTATATAATCTTTTTGATATACTATTCTCTTAATAGTATTGTAATATCTATATCGACATCTTTATATACTAACCCCCCCTAGCATGGAATGAGGAAGCAACATGCGATACACCGGAAATGATAAGAATGCACAACTAACAGGAAGGACTAATTTATATGGTAAATCATATAATGAATATTTACAGTCATTAAGATTTAATCTATTAATTAGCACAAGAAGATATAACGTATATACAGGACAATATGAAGATATATAATCAAGGCGGCATAATGTAAGTCCTCGACCCTTCGGGGTCGAGGCATTTTTTTTTGTGATTGTTATAACACAATGTTTATATACCTACATCTCTTCTAGCATAGGCAAACCGTACACACGCGAGCCGAGAGAATAGTTAATCAATACCTTCATATACTCATACCCTATCCGATAAACATGGGAGAAGAGGTAAAGACCATAAGCCAGCAAGTGAACGACGAAGAATGGGAAGTAATACATATGTATTGGGATAAGGCATATGAACAATATTATGTTAGAATAATGAATACGAGAACCGAAGAACAGAAATGGGGCTACGTAATTTAAGAATGAAAACCAAAGTCCTCGCCCGAAAGGGCGGGGCAATTTTTTTGTGAATGTATAATAATAATCTTTATATACTTATACCCCCTCTGAGACACGGGGTGGAAGTCGAGAAATGGGACTATTATAATAACTGCAACCCCCGCCCCATCATCAGCAGGGGCGAGGGCTTAAGAGGGGGAATGATGAGTTCCGAATAGGCAGTACCTAAACACCGACATACGACGGCCTTACCTCTCCATATCTAAGATATGGCAGGTTGTAAAAAACACATGTTACTGTTCAACCTTTATGTTTACTTGTTCGCGTGTGTTTCTTACATTCTATCGTAAGGGGGGTTAGTATATAAACATGCCGGTCAACAATACCTTTATATACTCATACCCCTTCCGCTAATCATGGAAGCGACAGTACGAGTAACCTACGAAATGACAGTAATAAGAGATAACGTAACACCCGATGAGTTAAGAGAGTATATCGAAGAACAATTATACAGAACCAACGATATCGGATTTGATTATGAAGCCGAAGAAGTAGATTTGGAAATTGAGATTGACGAAGAGTAGTCTTTATATACTAATAGTAGTTCGGATAGAATGAGGAGACAATATGACAATGCGGAATATACTAAGAGAATTGTTGAGCAAAGGGTTTATAACCCAAGAGCAACACGACAGAATATCCCTAGAGTGGGAGTATTAAGGAGAGACGAACAATGAATATGATAGAAGAATTAGAATTGAGAGAACGAATATTGAAGAGACTGTATAACGAAAGGTTAGAGGAATTATATGATGGTATGCCTCACTTGACGCAAGAGGAATGTGAAGAGTTAGCGATACTACACTTTGAACTTGAGAACTTTAGGAACTCAGAACTTTAAGAACGAAAGCCCAAGACCTCGGCCATGCTGCAACATGGTCGGGGCATTTTTTGTAAGTCGCCTAACATAATGTTTATATACCTACATCTCATCTCAGACACGGGGTGGAAGCCGAAATACCGGACATAGGCGAGAATGACTTATCACTACCTTTATATAGGGGTATACTGTCCTCTGTTCATGGTGAAGTACACGCGACGACATTATGAGGACATGGCTAAATGGATGAACGAAAATGTAATATCAGACGAGGGTTTTTCTGACCTTCAATGTGAGTCTATGATTAATACATTATGCGAATGGTATATTCGCGATAACGACAGATTTGATAGAAGTCGTTTCGAAACCGCTTGCGGTTATCCTCGTAATAATTAAGTTGGAAGGGGGATTTCCCCCAACCTTCTTAATAATTACCGTCTATAACAGTTATACAACCGTCATGCTGACCGTCTAGGCAATCGCAATTCAATTTAACTGCCTCTCTAGGCTTTCGTTCTTGTGCTTCTCTTTTTAGGCTGTTCCATAATTTCTGCATACGTTTCACTTCTTACACGGGCTACCATCGTAACCACTTACTGTTAGCCGGTACATAGGGTCATGCCCTTATATAGTTATGGTGTGGTTGTGTAGTTATTTTATATACTAATAATAATTTTTAAGTTAGCCATAATTTTTATGTGAGATTGTATAATAATAATGTTTATATACCCGCATCTCATCTCAGATGTGGCAAACGGTACGACGCGACAGGCGTATAATATCGGAGTCCACCCCGCTTCTAAGACGAGATTAGGGTATATAATCTTTGTTATATGGACTTCTCTTTTTTATTATTTTTATTTCTTTTTGAGATTTACTGAAAGAATTAATCGTTGTACTGCTCTATTATTTTTATTTTTTTTATTTATTTCATAGATAGTTAAGTTACTTACTTAAGTAAGTTATCATAAATACTATTGAAGAAATTAAATAATTAAATTAATTCCCAATAATCGCTATACTGAGAGCCTGTTAATTCTTTTTGTTAATTGTAGAAATATTAAGAATTAATTAATTTTGAGACTTAATCACCGAACTGCTTATATAGGGGGGTGCGCTACCGTTAAACATGGTAGCATTACGCGAACTATACGAGGAGATATACACAGTGAATTGGAAAAACGAAGGAGACTCAACAATTTGGGTTTCGAACTTCATCGGTGAAGAGGCATATTGTGTCTTTATCGAAATGAACCCCGATGTCATTATAGTATCGGAAACCTCAAGATTAATTTAGACTACGACGCACAACAACGAAAGCCCAAGACCTCGCACCCCCTCGGCATTTGGGGGGTGTGGGGCAATTTCGCGTATAGGGACGGACTCGCGAAAGAGAACGCAGTTTGAAAGGGTTTATATACTAATACGCCCTCTCCTATGGATGAAATGAAATCGGGGAGAGTGAGAATACTATAACCGAAAGATTATATACCCCCATCTCATCTGACATGGACTAAATGAGGTATCGGGGCGGAATAGAAAGGTTCTTAAGCGAATACCTTTTCGCTTAAAATAGCCTAAAAAGGCGGGAGACATAAAAATGAAACGAACAATAAATGAATACGAGTTCTTAAGAACTTTTGAAGAATGGACAGCAAATGATAGGAATACGCAATTTAGCCGAGAGGCTTTAATTGAAATCTTTGGTATTCTGACAGAATGGGAAGAGGGAACAGGTGAAGAACTTGAACTTGATGTAGTGTCAATCTGTTGTTCCTTTACTGAATACGACAACATAAGAGAAGCAGCGTCACAATATGATATCGACCTTAACGATTATCCTAACGATGACCAAGATGACGACTTATACGATGAACTTAATTCCTATGCATCAGTATGGAATATATACAACACAGACAGAGTACTAGTTCAAGAGTAAGTACCTTATTTTGTGCCAATAGAGCCAATCTGAGCGACGTAACAAGCCCCAAGCCCCCTAACTAGGGGGTGAGGGCATCAACGGCCTTAAACACGGACTCACGGAAGAGAATAAGGTTTGAAATGGTTTATATAGTAATACTGCGTCTCGCATGGACTAAATGAGCATCGGGGATGTAGAGAATAACATAAGCGAAAGATTATAAACCCGCATCTCATCTCAGACACGGGGACGGATACGAGACGACTTTTTTTAGAGGAGTCGTCCAATATAACGGTGTAGATGTTCGCTTATATACTTATGGGTGTGGCATTCTCAAATGACGCTTGTGAAGCAGGTTTCGAAATGATTATAAACCCCCATCTCATCTGATATAGGCAAAGTGAGCCGCTTCCATTTTTACACTAGGTTTACTTTTTGCACTAAGTAAAATAAAAACACTAGGTGTTGTAAAAAACACTAGGTGTGATAAAAACATGCTGATGTGAATTATGCACTAAGTAAAAAAACAAAAACTAAAAATTATATTTGTGATTGCCACACCAAAAACTTTAATAACCTACATCTTTTCTAGGCACGATTTATTGACAGGGCGTATATATATCTATGATGTATAAAAAATATTACCATAAAAAAACCCACCAAATCGACATCGACATACCTAAAGTATTAAGTACTATGGTCATCTCCCCTCAAATAATGATTGACATCGACGAGCGAATACAGCAAAAACTTTCAGACATGAAACAAGCAAAGGAAAACATGAAATTAGGTATCAAATATTCATCAAGGTCACTTGGTGGTCATACTACACAGTATCGAAAATTATGCAAAATAGCAGGTATACAGCCCGTTATTTTGACTCAACCTAAGATTGTTACAATTACACCAAATCAAGCCCTAGAAACGCCTATAATTACAGTAGGAAAACCATGCCGATATAAGGCATGTAAGGGTCGAAATCATGCTCTACATGGTGAGAAATGTCCTGTTGCTTCTAGTCGTGGCAAAACAGGTGGTAAAAATGGTCAAGGTGACAGTAAAAAACGTCATGGCGAAACTAACGGCAATTTCAAAAATGTTAGACCATGTGGTTGCCCTATGAGACAACATAAAAAATCCTGTCCTCAATCTAGATTCTACGGTAAATCTATATTCAGAGATGACATTACTTTTGACACAAAACTAAATCATGAGAGAAATCTTCAAGCCAAAAAATTACTAAATATTTCTTGGTTATCAGAAGCAATTTCAACACAAACAATTCCAAGTGGTTTCTTAAAATCACTAGATGGTGTCTGTGGTTGCTGTAACAAAACTATGAATGCATCCAAAGCATCAAAAGTACATCGAAGCGATGTAAATACACAAAATCCTGTAAGAATAATATGCGACGCTTGCGAGGCATAATCAACAGGTTTAAGAGTAATAGACGAGGTGAGACAAATATGACAAGAAGCAGATTAGGCAGTCATGGGAAACCATGTATGAGAACGAACGGTAAAATAATGATGACAATACGACCCGAACCATCGGTATTAGATGATAGAGATTTGGCTATGCTTTTAGGTTATCGTTTAGATATACAGCACGATTATTATCGCACTAATGAGATGAACGAAGAACTAGCAATAAAAATGATTTGGGAATATGAAACTCACCAAAAATTGACACAAAAACACGCACTAGAATTAGTTAGTGATGGTTATTATCTTGAAATATATCATCAAGGTAGCGATACACACGAAGCATTCGATAAAAATGAAGAACATCACAGAGTTTTACTAAAATTAGTACACAGGATTTGGCCTCAATTCAAAAATACAGGAGAGGAATAAAATGCAAGAAAATGATAAAAAGTTTTGGCTCGATTTCATAGAAATGGGCTACAAAGTAAGAAAAAATCCGACAGGAAAAATACAATTTGAAATTAATAATGTGTCTTTTGAGTTAGCACATTCACCGCCCGTATTGCTAGAAAATAGAGCAGGACTTGACCCTGAAAAACCAATATTATCAAGCGAATGGTTCAGACTATACAGAGTAAAGGAAGAAATAAGATTTGATGAAATGCTTACCACTAGCAAAAAAATGATTGGTAGTGATTACTATTGTCTAGGCAGAAAAGATATTCACGACATGGCCGATGATGGAGTAAAACATTTGACGCTTGCGAGGCAAGAACAATAGGTTTAAGAGCAAAGTACGTTTAGAGACAAATACAAGGAGAGAGAAAAATGATATACACAAGAATAGGAAAATATGGAATGATAGACGCATTTAGAAAATACGGGCGATTGAAAACTAGTGAGACGCATGGTAATTTTACCGAAGAAGCGGTTGAAGAGTTATTCGAGTATTATGATGAGTTAGAAAATTATGAATTAGACGTTATAGGTATTTGCTGCGAGTGGACTCAATATGATGACATAGACGAAGTTAAAGAGACGTACCTAGATACAAAGCAAGAGACATACGATTCTGACGATGTTTTTGAGTACCTAGAAGATAACACCTATCACATCGTTTTAGACGATGATTCAATATTAGTGAGGGATTTTTGAATGTATGGAGAATCCCCGCCTCAACACAAAGAGGGCTTCACACCAATAGGTGTCTATGATGTTGAAGGTGTAGGTCTATGTACGGGTGTATCATTCGCAGAAGAACAGACCGCTTCTTTTACAGGAAAACCGCCTGTGTTCTTTGAATGGGCATACATCTGCGACACTTGCACTTACGAAGAAGATGAATGTGAATGCGGTGATTATAATTCACCTTTAATTAGGGCTAAAACTAACTATGTAAAAGCGAAATATCAACACACGACGCTTGAGAAGCAGGAGGCGACACCTTTAAGAGTGGAAGCCTTGAGGACAATTCACCCAACAAACAGGGAGGAACAATAACATGACAATGAAAAACATGATGGCGGCAATTGGCCGCTTTGGAAATGACGCACAAGGAACGACTGCCGAAGAGGTTTTGGCTAACGCCGGACTTAACTTCGATGTGGCGATAGAGCCACTATATACCTCTAAAGGTAAACCGATTAGGTCTAAGTTTAATCGAGTCTTTAGACAAGATAATGACATGACATTAGGCGTGGTTGGTAAAACATACGTGCCAATGCAAAATGATAGACTATTAGGTATTGCTAACGAATTAGTACAACGTGGAGAAATTGACTGGGATAAGATAGGTATGATTGGCGAAGGAGAGAAATTATTCGCTTCTTTCAAACTGCCGGAAGGATTTACAATTAGCGGTTGGGATGATGTAGACCAATACATTTACCTTACAAATACACACGACGGTAGCGGCGGAATTAGAGTAATTCCTAGTAACGTAATTATCGGATGCTCTAACCAATTTAGTCATCTAATGGCAGGTATCAAGAGAGCAGGTATTGACCCTAAGAAATTAGTAATACGCCATTCAGCAAAACAAGAAGATAGAGTTGCTGAATTAGTAGAGGCATTAAGAGTTGTAGATATGCTCAACCAACAATTCGTATTAGATGCACAAGAATTGATACAAGTAGAAATGACTCAAGAAGATAGAGTACAGTTCTACCTAGATACTTTTGGGATAAAACAAAATGACGAACTAAAGAATGAAAACAACCGTCTAGGATTGACTACAAGAGGTCAAAATACATTAGATAAATTGCTAGAGATAGAAGCACATCCTACCAATAACCACAACGGTAACGGTGGGACAGCATTCGCAGTATTTAACACAGCGACCTTCTATATAGACCATGAATGGACATATGACCGCAAAGGTGAGAAGTCCAATGATAAAAGAGTAGAATCAGCAATCATTGGTACAGGCTCAAGAATGAAGGCTAAGGCATGGGAATCCTTAGTAGGAGAGTACCTATAAAACTAAAAAGTTGGCGAGGCTAGATAAACAGGTGCTAGTCCAAAACCGTAACCGATATGCACAGATAGAGTGAGGCTCAGTTCTAGACAATGAGATTTCTGATAAAAAATAGAGCATTAAAAAGTCGGATAAGCCAACAACATAAGGGGGAGAGAACATAATATTTCGTTCGTTGTGTGTCTCCATAAACACTAGTTCTCTCCCCCACCTAACTTACGCTTGCGAGACACAAAGAGTAAGTTTAAGAGTAAAGTAAAAGGAGCAATAGATATGAGCATGACAATAAATGACTTAATTAATTTTATAAATACGACAAGAGAAAACACAGATGATTTTGATTGGTTAGATTATCCTATTACAGTCGCTTTCAAAGATAGGGATAGGGTAGCGGTTTTATCAGATATTACTAGTATTTGTTTTAACGGTAAAACTACTCAATTGAATGAAAAAGAGTTTGCGAGGGATTTAGAATGAACATATTTGTACTAAACGAAAACCCCGAACTAGCAGCAAGAGATTACTGTAACAAACATCTACCTAAAATGTGTGTAGAGATGCTTCAAATGTTAGGTAGTGCCGTCATTAGACACGGTGCTAGACCCGACATGATGCCACGTACTAAGAAAGGTACACCTCTCAAAGGTGGCTACCATAATCATCCTTGTACTCGATGGGTAGGAGACAGTAGAGATAATTACATTTGGACTGTACGCCATGCCCTAGAGATATGTAAAGAATACACTAACAAGTATAACAAGATTCACTTTTGCGAAGCAGGTATTCGCCATCTTTATTTTATGGCAAAACTAATTCCCGAAGGCGACCTTACACATTTTGCTCTTGCTATGCCCGATGAGTATAGACCGGAGAATGTGGATGGTGATGAGATTATCTATCATGCCGATGGCGAAGCAGCAGTAGCCGCTTACAGGCGTTATTACCACAGTAAAGAGTTTGCTAAGTGGGATGGTCGCATCATGCCTACATGGTGGCGTTATGATATAGAGGGGAATATAATATGATTACAGATGCTTTTAAGGAAATAATAAATGATGAAATGTTGATGATAATTGCAGCACAATTAGTTTTTGGTATAGTTGCTATTGCCACAATAATAACTATGGCGGTGATATTATAGTAGAGTATTGTGATAACCCTACTCATGGGTTTGTTCTAGGTGAGGATTATTGTAGAGTATGTAACAAGTACGCTTGCGTAGCAGAAAGGAAACACTTAAAAGCAAATGACGACGAGGAGTAAATATGAGAGCGAAAACAGTACCGCACGTAGAATATGAAATACTGAAACATATCATTGAGAACATAGATATATTTGAGGTAAAAGAAAAGATGGTAAACGACGAACACTCGGAAAAAAGATTTGAAAAAGGAGCAACTAACGTGGCTCAATTGATTCAAAATCTAGCCGATAGAAGGGCACACAGGTTGCCTAAAGACCATGTAGATTACGAGGTGAAAGAATGAATATTTGTCCGTATTGTAGAGAAGAAGATACTCTAGAGGTTTCAGATGCCACAGCAGTAATCAATACCGTTCAACACATACCCGATGACCTTTTCATAAAATATCTAAAGACGCATGGTACAGATATTTTTACCATAATAGTAAATGTAACCTGTTCTGTATGTGAACAAACACAAGAGCAAATAGTAGATATAGATAAGTTGATTCAAAAGTATTATCCTGTGAGGTGGGAAGAATGAACAGAAGATGGATAAACTTTGCGAGATACAGCAGCCCTGCTATGGCCAAGGGTAAGATATTAGATTGTGGATTTACGGAACATGACCGGAGACATCCAAGTTTCTATCTCAAGATAGAAATAGAAGGTGTTGTGTATGAAGGTACATTGCCCGTAAAAATAAGTGGGGATGAGGAAGAATGAATAGATGTTTACACGATTATGTTTACATTGATGATTTTGAGGTTATCAATAGTGGTGAAGATGTACTTGTTACTATACGTTGTCATAGATGTAGCGAAGCACAACAACATACCATATGCATTGAGAATATGCTAGACGATTTACATTTGGGGTGGGAAGAATGAGTAAGAGTGGATTCACTAGACCGACACATCAACACATATACTTACAGTATTGGCCGTCATCAGAAAAAGATGGTTTGATATGTGGAGACAAAACAGATTATGTTTATGTTAGTGATGAAGTCTACAAATCTTTACCGAAGTGTTCTATTTGTTTTAGAGATAAAAGTATTATTGTCTCTGAGCAAACTGATGGTGAAGAAAAAGTAGAAGCATTGGGGTATCACAAAAAGAAAGACCCTATGACTCACAACAAATTAGTATTGGGGAGATTTCTATGAGTGGTAGTTTCTTTGCAGACAAAGGCTCGACGCTTGCGATGCGTAATGGTAAGAGTTATAAAGTAAGAGCGAGACGACAGAACATGAGCAACGGAAACAACTTAGAAGATTGGAAACCTAGTGATTGGGTCTTAGACCAACTAGATAAACTAGGAATGACAGTCGGTGAAGTAAAAATATTGAACAGAAGAAGAATGAATGAAAGAGTAGGAGTGATTGAAGATGCCGAGTAAAGCACAGAATAAAGCAAGACAATATAGATACAATATGAAATACAAAGTCCGTAAGGCAAATGTAGGAAGTGAAGAAGAATGAATAAAGAAGATAGACGTAGAGTAGCAAAAATAAG
>Ga0208425_1000343_pt1 | contig 16300 bp, 22 predicted proteins | sample DEB08_DNA_4_FD_185496 | JGI IMG/M metagenome (GOLD analysis project Ga0208425, IMG submission 185496) | Aqueous microbial communities from the Delaware River and Bay under freshwater to marine salinity gradient to study organic matter... | ecosystem: Environmental > Aquatic > Marine > Coastal ...
GGCCTCACCCCCTACCAATATTTCGGATCGCCGCCGGTGAGCATTACAGCCACCACATACAGCAACGCGATAAGACCGAAAAACAGGATGGTGGCGAACACCTCGCGCACCCATAGCCAAAACTCACTCATTGTTCTGCCCCTTAGTAGTTGATGCCGACAATGCGCTGCCGACCGCTTTTGGTTGTCTCAATCTCAACATCGACGCTTCGGCCTTCCATGCCAGCATGGATGATATATGCGTCCGATATGTTGGCTTTGGTGCGCACCGCTTGGCCTGTTGTGAATGTGATTTCAAAAGCCGGATTGCCCATGCTGGAGTTTGCCAGCCGCTTGATGGTCTTGATTGTTTTTCTCATTAGTCTGCCCTCACCTGCATAAGTTCGTAATGCTCTTCCTCGCACAGGATCGCCATGTTGAGACGATCCATGACGCCGAACATCTGGTACCATTTGCCGTTGCCGCAAAAATCCTTGTGGTATTTCTTAGCGGCGTTGTTGGCGAAATATGTCCATAACTTCACCGCTTTGTTGCGGTCGTAGGTGCCAGCATCAAAACGCTTTTGCAGGTTCTTTTCGATGCTCTCGCGCTGTTGTTGGTACAGTTGCGCGTCGTTCAATGCGAACAGATACAATTCGCGGGTTTCGTGTGAATGTTCCATGATCTGATCCTTTTCTGTCATGGGTTGCGTTGTGGGTGGCTTCACCCCTTCATGGCACCGTGATGCCATCAAGGGGTGGCAGGGTTGCCCCTGCCGCCGGTGTTATCTTGTGCGCCACTCGATCAATTCGACGGCATCACCTTTGACAAACTGCCATTTGTGGTGCGTGTCGCCGGTGATCTTTGCCACCGTTGTGTGTGTGTGGTGCGTGTAGCCTTGTTGGTGGCGTTCTTCTGACAGATACCGCAACGCATATTCCATTTGCAGACTGTCTGCCGCTTGGTAACGGTCAACCGTGCGGCTAATGTGCAACGGCTGGCGGTCAAAGCTAGACCATGAAGCGGGGAGTTTGTCGGTCATGCCGCCTTTTACTTCACGGTAAATAATGGCGTTGATGATTTTTCCAGACATGTTCAAGCCCTCTCAATGATGATTGTGCGGGTGCCGAACCGTGCGACATAGTGCGACGCGCCGTCAAAGAAATCTGTCACATACTTGCCGCACAGGTCGATGATTGGACGCTGTGCCGTGCCAGCTACCTTGTGCCGCTTGCCGTCCTGCGCGTTGGTGAAATCCAGCACCATTGCAGGGTGGTTCATGCCGTCTTTCTGGATGACGGTGCGGGAGAATGTGCGGCCATTGGTGAAGCCGTGATCGGAAAGGGCCGCGCCTTCAATCCAAATGCGCTTGTTGCCCTTGTTGGTGCAAACTTTGAATGTCTTGTTCATTGGTTCTGATCCTTCCTAGTCGTTAAGGGTGGTGGCGATCATCGGCATCACGAAACAGACAATGCCAGCAATGCCAAGAATGAGTGTCCAAAATGGCGGGTCAAATGATGCCGCCGCAACAACGCTGGCGAACATAAGAAAGACGCCAAGCGCCATTGTGAAAACTGTGTCGAATGTATCCATTGGTCTGATCCCTTTCTTACAGGTCGAAATATTCGCCGCTGGCAGTATCAAGATAAACGCCAGTGTCAGGGCAAAGCGGACGGAAGGTGCAATTCCAGCCGGTGATGGTGAGCATTTCCTGCTCATCATGGCAAAAGCCGGAAACCATGCCGTCCAGATCGGCATCGGGTGCGACCGATACCAGAAGATCGTCTGCCGGTGTCTCAACATGGAAGAGACGCCAGCCAGCGCGGGTGCAACATGCAGAAGAAAACATTTCCATTGGTTCTGATCCTTTCATCAGTGCTAGTGATACCCACCCCTAACATTGGCAGGGAATGACAGTCAACAAGAAAAATGATATTTATGGAAAGCAATCGAAACACGGCACAGCACAGCAAAGCACCACACCTATATATGTCAGGCGAAAAACCAGGCTGGCGCACAGCCAAGATCAGCACAGGCAACGCGACGTTTTGCGGGTGTCGGGTGGGTGTTTGCGCAACGCATGAACAGACAGCACAGACAAAGACGCGCAGCAATGCCAGCGACGCATGGCTGGCACAGCGACGCGGCGGCAGGGTAGGGGGGAGGTTCGCGACCCCATGCACCCCCGCCGGCGCGGCCACTCTATACATGTGTTAATTGCCCCTATCCCACACACAGTCAGGAGGAAACATGGCTAGGCTAACGCAGAGCAAGGCAGAGAGCGTTGCTGAGTTGGTGATGCAAGGTCATAGCCTTGTCAGTGCTTGTAAGGAAGCACGGATCAGCAGGTCAGTGCTGTATAAGAAGATGGGGGAGGATGCTGAGTTAAGTAATCTTATTCGTACAGCGCAGCAGCAGAGTGCGGAGAAGGCATTGGAGGATGTCGAGGTTATGTATCAGCAGCAGCTTACCGGTCAGAAGAAGTATGATCCTAATGTTTTGAGGGACTATGCCCTTCATGTTAGATGGAAGGTGGGCAAGGTGATGCCAGATCAGTATGGTGATGTGAAGAACCGTGCTGGTGTAGAGGTAAGTGACGGCACGGTGCGTATCGTTTGGGAGAGCGATAGTGCAGGTTAAGATTCCTTACAAGCCAAGAGACTTACAGGCTGAGATGCACAGCAACGTGCGTCGTTGGAACGTGCTTGTGATGCACCGCAGGTTTGGCAAGACGGTCTGGGCTGTTAATCATCTTATTAAGCACGCTCTTACTTGTGAACTTCCGAGACCGCGTGTTGCGTTTGTGGCACCTACTTTTACGCAAGCGAAGCGTATTGCGTGGGATTATGTGAAGTATTATGCGTCTGTAATCCCTGGCGTGAACTTTAATGAAACTGAACTGCGTGTAGACTTCCCTAATGGCGGCAGGTTGATGCTGTTGTCTGCTGAAAACCCTGACAGCTTGCGCGGTATCTATCTGGATCTGTGTGTGTTCGATGAGTTTGGGATGCAGAACCCAAGGGTATGGGGGGAGGTTGTAAGGCCGGCACTGTCCGACAGAGAGGGTGCGGCTGTATTTCTAGGCACCCCAGCCGGTCATAATCATTTTTTTGATCTATTGGAGCAAGCTAAGGCTGAGACGGCCAATGGCTCTGACCAATGGTATCACAAGACCGTAAAAGCCTCTGAGAGCGGTTTGGTGAAGGCAGAGGAGCTTGAGGCGGCAAAGGCACAGATGACGCCTGAGCAATACGAGCAAGAGTATGAATGTTCGTTCACTGCTGCTATCATTGGTGCCTACTATGGAAAACTGCTGGCTGATGCCGATGATGCTGGAAGGATCACAAGGGTTCCGTATGATCCTGCTTATCCTGTGCATACAGCCTGGGATCTGGGTATAAATGACTCAACGGCTATATGGTTTGCTCAAGTCTTCCGTGGCGGTTCTATCAACATCATTGACTACTATGAGAACGGTGGTGTTGGGCTGGATCACTACGCTGAAGTCTTGCGCCAAAAGGACTATCACTACGGTGATCACCTTGCTCCGCACGATATCGAAGTAAGAGAGCTAGGTAGCGGCAAGTCGCGGCTTGAGACTGCGTTTAGTCTCGGCATCCGCTTCCGTGTTATTCCTAAAATGAAAGTAGCTGACGGCATCAACGCAGCACGCATGATGATGCCAAAATGCTTTTTTGACAGAGATAAGTGTAATGATGGCGTAGAGATGCTACGGCAGTACAGGCAGGAATGGGATGAACGCAAAAAAGTTTTCAGAGATCACCCGCGCCATGATTTCACAAGCCATGCTGCGGATGCGTTTAGGTATTTGGCTGTTGGGCTGGAGAATAAACAAAATCTCACAAAGCCTCCGCAACAGATGGCAATGAACGACTACAATCCGTTTACGCTATGATAGTTGACCTGCACCACTACAAGACAGCTACGGCGATGATGACAGTCAGTCATTATCACCAAGACTACAGTGATCAGGATATTAAAGAGTTTATTGAGCCGCCGTTGGCTCTAGGCAACTATCTCATCATCGAAGATGAAACAGGCTTTCCATATGTGTTTGCGACATGGGCTTTCCCTGAGATGCACCACATCGACACCTATGTGCGCACCGGCAAGTTCCCGCCGTCTGGCTTCCGTGGCTGCGGCGACAGTCCTTGGATTATTGATTTCATTGCTTTCGGTGGCTTTCAGAGTACCAGAGCCGGTTTTAGATATTTGAAAGACACATTTATCGAAATGGGATATAGTGACTGCTATTGGTTGCGTACTGAAACAAACAAAATCGGCTTTCATAGGCTCAAGGAGAATTGATATGGGTTCCGGTGGTGGCGGCGGCGGTGTAGATTCAGAGCCTCGCAGAGATCCTTATGCAGATCCACGCAAGGCTGCTGGCTCACGCACAGATGCAACACGCATGTCAGGTGCTAGAAAGCGCGAAGAAGAGCGACTGCGGCGTGCATCTTTTGTAAGCGGCGATCAGTCCTATGCAACCGGCGGCGGTGATATCGTGCGCGATAGCTCTGGCGGTGGCGTACTCACAAGTGTTGGAGTGCAACGTGCCGAGGCTTCTAGGCAGCAAGAGCTTGAGACTTTGATCTCACGCCGACAAGGTGGGTCTGGCGACCCAGAGGCGGGTAAGCGGCAAATGGCTATTGAGCAACTTGAAAAGCGCAAAGAGCAAACGCTTCCAGGGTTCCTTGGTGCCGTTTCTCGTATGAATATTGAACGCCAGCTTGCCGACTTGAAGGCTGGTGGCACACCACAGTTTGGTCTTAGCCCTACTGGCACATTTATTACTCAAGGCGTTACACCGAAGGGCGGGGACGTACCTTTGGCTGATGCACCTAATATTCAACCTATGTTTGGCGACACAAGGTCAGAATCTGTGCAAACTGAAGAAATAACGCCAGAAGTGACTGAAGAAATTGTGCCAGATGATAGAACCCTCATGGGTGGCCGAGAGAGAGGTCGGCGCAGAACAAGAGGGACTAGGGCTGGCGGTGCTGGCAGTTTTGAAACTGGTTATGGTGTGTTGCTGCGCGGCCCAAGTGCTACAACGCCATCCGGTTCTGGACGTTTATCGTAGGAGTAAGTGATGTCTATGTTTACCCCCAAGGTCTCTGTGCCACCACCACCGCCGCCACCAGAGCCGCCGGCACAAGTTGATTATGAGCGTGCAGAAGCATTAGCTGCTGAAAGCCTTGCACAAGCTACAGGAAAGCGTAAGGGGCGTGGCTCAACTGTTGTAGCTGGTGCATTGGGAGAACAAGTGCAGTCAGGACAAACCCCGACACTATTAGGCTAGGTGGCTGAAATGGATCCCATCAAAGAACTTGTTGCTCGTTTTGATTATCTTGAAAGCCGTCGAGATAATTGGGATACGCACTATCAGGAACTGGCAGATTATATGCTGCCACGCAAAGCCGACATTGTGCGCAAGCGTAGTCGCGGCGAAAAGCGTATGGAGCTTATCTTTGATGGCACCGCACTACAGGCTGTAGACCTTCTGTCTGCCTCACTGCATGGGATGCTCACCAGCGGCGCAACGCCGTGGTTCCACCTTGCAATGAAAGATCCTGACATTGGCCGCGATGATACGGTGCAGCGTTGGCTGGAAGACAGCAGCAAGCGCATGATCAGGGCGTTCAATCAGTCTAACTTTGAGACTGAGGTACACGAACTGTATGTCGATCTCGTTGTCTTTGGCACCGGCTGTATGTTTGTGGAAATGGATGGCGAGAACTTGCGGTTCAGCACGCGCCATATCTCGGAGTTTTACGTCGCAGAAGACCAGTTTGGCTTGGTTGATACTGTGTTTCGTAAGTACAAGATCCCTGCACGGCAAGCTGTGCAACGCTTTGGGCTGGAAAACGTAGGCAAGTTTATCCAGCGCACATTTGAGAAGAAGCCAGATGAAGAGGTAACGCTGCTGCACGCTGTTCTGCCGCGCGATGATCGTGACCCCACGAAACGCGACAACAAGAACATGCCGTTTGCGTCAGTCTATATTTGTATGGAAACCAAGATGCCGATTGCGATCAGCGGCTTTCAAGAGTTTCCGTACATTGTCCCGCGCTTCCTCAAGGCAACTGGAGAGGTAATGGGACGGTCACCTGCGATGGTGGCGTTGCCTGACGTTAAGATGATTAACTTGATGTCAAAAACCATCATCCAAGCTGCGCAGAAACAAATAGATCCTCCGCTACTTGTTCCTGATGACGGGTTCCTTCTCCCTATCCGCACGCAGCCAGGTGGCCTCAATTTCTTTAGGAGTGGCACAAGGGATACCATTACGCCACTCAACACTGGCGCAAACATTCCTATCGGTTTGCAGATGGAAGAACAGCGTCGTGGTGCTATCCGCTCTGCGTTCTATGTAGATCAGCTTCTGTCGGCCTCTACGCCTAACATGACGGCTACTGAGGTAGTGCAGCGCCAAGAGGAGCGTATGCGTGTCATAGGGCCGGTTCTAGGGCGTCTGATGAATGAGATGCTGCGTCCCATGATTGACCGTGTGTTTGCGCTTATGCTGCGCAACGACATGCTTGCGGTGCCGCCAGAGGTACTGCAAGGGAGGGATGTAGACATCGAATATGTATCGCCACTGGCACGCGCACAGAAGTCCAGCAGTCTGAATGGCACGATGAAGGCTCTGGAGATACTTCTGCCCCTTGCACAATCGCTGCCAGTTGGCGACCACCTCAACCCAGATGGGCTGGTCAATCATATCGTGGACTCTCTGGGTGTGCCGAAAGACGTACTGTTGCCGCAAGCGCAGGTCGATCAACAGCGCCAGCAACGTGCTGCCGCACAGCAAGCGGAGCTAGAGCGTCAACAAGGCGCAGAAGACGTTTATACGGCTGCACAGGCCGCACAAGCAGTGAGGATGGTAAGCGATGGCGGTGGAAGTTAAGAAGCTGCGAGAGATGTACAAGGGCGTGTTTAGTGATCACGCTGGTGAACAGGTACTACGAGATCTTGAGGCACGCTGTAACTGGCGTGCTTCAAGCTATGTGGCGGGAGATGCAAATGCCACAGCGTTTGAAGAAGGCAAACGTGCAGTAATCCTTCATATCTACAACATGATGAGTGAGGACTAAATGTCAGAACAAGTGGCTGAACAGGTAGCCCAGCCTGATGCTGCGCCGGTAGAAACACCGGCAGAGGTAGCACAGGGCGGGTCTGGTAACGACTTCTTGACCATGATACCGGAGGACATCCGCGAACACCCCAGTTTTGGGCCTATTAAGGACGTGGAAAACCTAGCGCGTTCATACGTCAACGCACAGAGATTGATCGGCTCGGAGAAGATCCCGCTGCCTATCAACCCAACAGACGAAGATCTCGACAACATCTATGGCCGGCTTGGTCGTCCAGAGGCACCAGATGGCTATGAGATCAAAGCAGACGGTAACGTCATTACTGAGGACATTGCTTCACAGTACGCCGATATCGCCCACAAACTGCGCCTTACGCCACAACAAGCACAGGGTGTGTTGGAATACTACCGCTCCACTGTGTCGAACTCTGCGGAACAAATGCAGCAGATCGTGGCAGATCAGGCGTCTAACACCGAAGCTGAACTGCGTCGTGAGTGGGGCAACAACTATGATGCCAAGCTCAATGCAGCATCCGGTGCAGCGCGTGAGTTTGCCGGCGACGGCATCCTCGATATGCAGTTGTCAGATGGCACCTTGGTTGGCAATCATCCTGCGTTCATCAAGGCTTTCGCAGCTATGGCAGACTTCAAGTCTACCGTGACCAGCGAGGACAGCATTGACGGTGCATCTGCGAACTACGGCATGACGCCTAAGCAAGCACAGGCTGAGATCGACGCTATCATGAACGATAAGAGCCATGCGTATTGGGACAGCAAGAACGTCACTGCACGGCAAAATGCCATCAATCACATGCAAGAACTGATGAGCATGATCCATGACAGATGAGGAGCGAATTGAGCTACGTTTAGAGTGTCTTAGGATAGCCATTGAGTTTGGCACTCAACGTGATATCATGAATCCAGCCCACATGGCACAGATGTACTATGATTGGGTGGTGCAGGGTAGCGACGAAAGTCGTCCTGCTGACAACCGGAAAGACGGAGGCCCGACGCCGGCCAAAAAGGCCAGGAGTGTCCGCAAGGGTAGCACACCGCAAATCGCCAAAATGTAACTGTAGTTAGGAGGTAGACACATGTCTACACAAGTCACTACGGCATTTGTGCAACAGTATTCTGCAAACGTGCAGATGCTTTCACAGCAGATGGGTTCTCGTCTGCGTGATGCGGTTCGCGTTGAGAATGTTGTTGGTAAAAATGCCTTCATCGACCAGATCGGTTCGGCTACTGCTGCCCTGCGCACCAGCCGCCATGCCGATACCCCACAGATGGACACACCCCATGATCGGCGTCGTCTGAGCCTTGCGGACTATGAGTACGCAGATCTCGTAGACGATCAGGACAAGGTGCGTATGCTCATCGACCCGACCTCTTCCTATGCACGCGCTGCTGCCGCAGCAATGGGTCGTGCGATGGATGATGTCATCATCACTGCTGCAACCGGCACCGCCAACACCGGCGAAACTGGTTCTGGCAGCGCATCACTTGACGCAACAGCTAACTCGGTAGGTTCCGCATCGTCCAACGACGGTCTGACCCTTGCCAAGCTGCGTGAAGCAAAGCGCAAGATGGATCTCAATGACGTTGATCCGTCGATCCCGCGTTACATCGCGGTAGGCCCAAAGCAGATTGAAGACCTTCTTGGTGACACCACTGTCACCAGCAGCGACTTCAACACTGTGAAGGCTCTCGTCCAAGGTGAACTGGATACCTTCATGGGCTTCCGCTTCATCATGTCCAACCGTCTGTCCGTGGACTCTAACGACATTCGTAAGTGTTTCGCATGGGCTGAAGATGGTCTGACCCTTGGTGTCGGCAAAGACATCAGCGCACGCATTGATGAGCGTGCCGACAAGGGATACGCAACTCAGGTCTACTATTGCATGAGCATCGGAGCGGTGCGCATGGAAGAAGACAAGGTTGTGCAGATCTTCTGTGACGAAACCCCTGACTAAGAGGAGAGATAGGTTATGACTACTAAAAACTCAGACCTCATTGCCAATCTTGAGGCTCTCCCGCAGGTCGCAAACAATGCACAAGAGTTGGGCGGCGTTGTCCGTGTGGCTCAAGGCAATGTTGCTCTTGCCGCTGGCGACAGCACCGACGATGACATCGTTATGCTGGCACCAGTGCCAACCCATGCAACTCTGATGTCCGTCCGTGTAGGTTCTGATGCCCTTGGTGGCTCTTGCACCTACAACGTTGGTTTCTACACCGACGCAGGTACGGTTGTTGATGAGGATGCTTTGGCTACATCTGTGGCTGATGGCGCTGGCCTCGCGGAACTCCGCTACGAAGCGGCTGACCTCAACACCACAGGTCAGCAGGTTTGGGAGCTTGCCGGTCAGTCCTCTGACCCAGGCGGCACCTATTACCTTGCGGCCACCTTCAATGCGACAGGTGGCACTGCTGGCGATATGGCGTTCATCGTCGAGTACGTCGTGAACTAACATTGAGGGGGCGGTTCGCCGCCCCTTCTTTCCATTGAGAGGTGTGCGATGCCGTCTGTCGTTGATATATGTAACGAAGCTATGGATCTGCTGGGTGCAGCAACCATTACATCACTCACCGAAAACTCCAAAGAAGCGCGTCTGTGTAACAGGCGCTATGAGACTGTCAGGGATCATGTCCTGCGTGCGCACCCTTGGAACTGCGCAATCACTCGCAAGGAACTAGCAAAAGACAGCGATGCCCCTGCATTTGGCTTCAATCATCAATTTACGTTGCCTACAGATCCGTTTTGTTTGCGGGTTTTGTCTTTTTGGAACAGCAACGTCAACAACGAGTTAGCTGCTTACGACAGCAACGTCATGTTCAAGATCGAAGGTCGCAAGGTTCTGAGCAACGAAAGCACCTGCAAGATCACTTACATCGCACGCATCACAGACACGGAACAGTTTGATACGCTGCTTTCAAGCACCATAGCGCACCGTTTGGCGGGAGAGACTGCATATGCCATCACAGGCAGCAACGGCGTCTCACAGGCCATTATGGCGCTATACAACGAGCGTTTGAAGGAAGCGCGTGGTATGGACGCGATGGAAGGCTACCCAGACCAGCTACAGGCAGATGATTTCTTAAACGTCAGGTACTGATATGGCGCGTGTATCCACTATTATCACAAACTTCCGCGCCGGAGAGTTTTCGCCCCGCCTAGAAGGTCGTATAGACCTACAGAAATACAACGAGGCGGCAAAAGAACTAACCAACATGGTGAGTTTCCCGCAGGGTGGCATTACACGCCGCCCTGGTTCGTATTACGCGGGTGCCTCAAAAGATGGCGGCAAAGTCAGGCTGGTCAACTTTGAGTACAGCGACGAACAGGCGTATGTGCTGGAGTTTGGTGCCAACTACATCCGTTTCTTCAAAGACGGCGGCATCTTAACGGAAGCCACAAAGACCATCACAGCGGCCACACAAGCTAATCCTGTAGTCGTCACTGCTGCATCACATGGCTTCAACAACGGTGATCGTGTGTATATCACTAACGTCGCTGGCATGACGCAGCTAAACAACCGTGAGTTTACGGTGGCCGGCAAGACGACAAACACCTTCCAACTGTCGGGCATCAATGGCACAGGGTTCGATGCGTACACAAGTGGCGGCGCTGTGGGCAAAATTGTGGAGGTCGCCACAACCTACTCAGTCACAGAGATTTTTGAGCTAAATCATGTGCAGTCTGCGGATGTGTTGTTTCTCGCTCACAAAGATCATGAGCCAGCCAAGCTGACGCGCACAACATCGACCAGCTTCACACTGACCGACATCGACTTTATTGATGGCCCATATTTAGACGAAAACAAGACGACAACCACACTATATGCCTCTGCGGCAACTGGCACTGGTATTACAATCACGGCGTCCGCAGCCTTGTTTGAAAGTGCCGATGTCGGACGGTTGATCAGATTCCGTGAAATACTTGAGATCGAACATGATGCGTGGGCGGCAAGCACAAGCTACGCAAACAACGCTACGGTACGCAACGCTGGGCATGTTTACAAACAGGTCACTGGCAGCACACAGACATCAAACAACACACCGCCTGTGCATCTCACAGGCACAGAAACCTATGGCAGTATTGATTGGGAGTACCTGCATGACGCGCATGGTCATGTAAAGATAACAGGCTTCACTAGCTCAACTGTCGTTACGGCAGATGTGCATGAAGATCAGTTTGGTAACTCGCGTCTGCCTGACAGTGCCGTGGGTTCAAGCAATGCCAACATTCGCTGGTCTTTAGGTGCGTTTGGAGGAGATCAAAAGTTTCCCAAAGCTGTGGCGTTCTACGAGGAGCGTTTGTACTTTGCCGGCACTACAGGCCAGCCACAGACCATTTTTGGCTCTAAGAGTGCCGACTTTGAGAACCATACACCTGGCACTAACGATGACGACGCCATCAACATCACCATTGCGTCAGATCGCGTCAATGTCATCAAGCACCTGCTGCCAGGGCGTTTCCTACAGATTTTGACTACAAGCTCTGAGTTTACGCTGTCAGGCGGCACAGGTGCAGAGCCTGTCACTCCCACAAACGTCAATGTTCTGCGAGAAACTACCTTTGGCTCATCTGATGTGCGTCCGCTGCGTGCTGGCAACAGCACCATTCTTATCCAGAAGGGCGGGGAGCGAGTCAAAGAGATTACGTTTGATTTAGACACAGACGGCTTGCTAGGCGTTGATCTGACCATTCTGGCAGAGCATGTGGCTAGTGGTGGCCTCACAGACATGGTGTGGCAGCAAGAACCAGAACTTATCCTCTGGTTTGTCCACAACGACGGCACCCTCGTAGGGCTGACTTATGACCGTGCCAATGGCGCTGTAGGCTGGCACCAGCACCCATTAGGCGATAGCGGGGTGGTGGAGAGCATCACAGCTATCCCCAGCGGTGCAGAAGATCAGGTGTATGTGTCTGTGAAAAGAACGATCAATAGCGCAACGGTGCGCCACATTTGTTTCCTAAAGCCAATCAGTTTTGGCACTGATGTCTCAGATGCTTTCTTTTTGGACAGCGGCCTCACCTACAGCGGGTCAGCAACAACCACTATCAGCGGTCTTAATCACCTTGAAGGCGAGACAGTGCAGATCCTTGCTGATGGCTCTGCGCACGCTGACAAGACTGTATCTGGTGGCAAGGTCACTCTGGATCGTAGCTCAACCAAAGTGTCTGTTGGATACACCTACAATTCGTTGGTAGAGACTCTGCGACTAGAGGGCGGCGCAGATGACGGCATCTCGCAGGGCAAGATTAAGCGTATCCACGGTGTCACGGCACGTTTCCTCAACAGCGTAGGCGCAGAAGTCGGCCCTGACACAAGTAATCTTGACCGCATACCGTTCCGTGATAGCAGCATGGCGATGGATGTAGCGGTGCCTATGTTTACAGGCGACAAAGAAATCTCGTTCCCATCTGGTTACGACAATGATGCGCGGGTGGTGGTGCAGCAGTCCCAACCACTGCCCATGACTATTCTTGCGATTATGAGAAGGTCTAACACTTTTGATGCTTAGATTTTTGCCGTTTGCACAAGAACACGTTCAGCACATCAAGCTCATGTTTGATCTGTCTGAAGATGGTCGCAAAGCACTGGTCGAGCATAAGGATATCAGGGGCTACACACTGTTTGAGGAAGATGTTGTGCTTGGCATCGGTGGTGTACACAACATATGGAGTGGTGTAGGTGAGGCGTGGCTGCTGCTGGGCAAGGAAGCGTTTGCGCGGCCCAGAACTGTAGCGCGGCACACGGTCAATATGTTCGATCACATGCAGGAAGAGCATCAGTATCAGCGCATCCAGGCCAGCATCGCAGTAAAGGATGCAAAGGCTAAGAGGTTCGCAGAATGGCTTGGTTTTCAAAATGAGGGTATAATGAGGAAATATGGGCCTGATGGTTCAGATTACTATCGTTATGCAAGGGTGATGTAATGAATCCGATGGCAATCGCAGCAGGTGCCAGTGCAGTAGCTGGTATTGTAGGGTTCAAAGGCAATAAACAAGCCGCTCGTATTGCGCGTCAAACTGGCGAATACAATGCACAGCTTGCCGAAAACGAATTGGTAATGCTGCAACGCCGCAGAGTGCAGCAAGAAAATGTGATGCGTCAAAACTCTGAGCGTTTAGCTGGTGCTCAAAAGGTAGCTACTGCGGCATCCGGCGTAGAGATGACCGGAAGTCCATTCTTGGCGCTTGCTGACACATATTTCCAAACAGAGATAGATGCTTTGAATATTCAATATGCAGCAGACGTAGATGAGCTTAATAAGCTCTCAGAGGCTGCTTTGGCACGTTCTGGAGCGGCGGCAACAGCAGCAGCGTTCCAAACGCAAGCATATATGTCTTTGCTTAGTTCTGGATCACGCTCTGCCCAACTTCTGGCTTGATAGGATTTGATATGCGCATCCCGCTGTACAACAAAGGACTAGGCCCGACAGTAGAGCTTGCCGCAGGTCAATCTGGCCCACGCGCAAGTCAGGCTACATTTACGGCGGCAGCGCGTGCGCAAGCTCAGTTTGCAGATCAAGCCGGTCAAATTGCGTTTCAATTTGGAATGGCTGAGAAGAAACGCGAAACAGATCGTGTTGCTAACGAAGAGGCTACGCGCATCCAAGGTGAGGCAGACGACTTTTTGCTAAACAACCAAGACACAGAAACGGCTGTGTTTACAGAGAACTTTACAAAGTTTCAGAACGATCAATTGAATAAAATCAATGCTTTACCCAACCTAACTACACAGCAAAAGGCTGACGTAGCGTCTAGGGCTAGTCGTCTGATGGCTGGCAAGCTGGCCGCTGGCAAACAAAACACATTTAATCGTGGGCAAGCTAGGGCGTCTGATGCGACTAATAATTTAATAGCCGCAAACATTGCTGAGATGGGTACTTTATCTCCTGATGATCCTAGATACAAAGAGCTTTTCACGACAAATGTTGAGGAAATCAACAAGGGCATCACGAATGGTTTGAAGATGAATTACACGCAGACCAGTATGCAACTGGCTGTGACTTCTCGTAATTACTTCAACAAAATTCAAGCGGCGACTAGCACAGGCGATCTGGATACTATTAAAGAAGAGTTGAAGGCAGACACCACCCTTCCGACCAAATCATATCAAGCTCTTCTGGGCAATGTTGCGGCGCAAAAGAATGTTATCAAAGCTCAGAATTTAGATGCTGCCAAAGGGGATCTTGCGGGGATTGCTGAAGCAGCAACACCTGATCAGTTTGATGAGATAGCATCTGCGTATTTGTCGAACACGGCAGTCACGGTCAGCATTGGTGGTGAAGATGTTACGATTGATCCCACTACTTTAAGTGAAAGCGCCAGACTGCAAATGGCTGGGCTTAGTGTAAAATTCCAGAACGTCGCAGTTGGTGAGTTGGTTGATAACTTGGCCGGCAGGATCTCAGAGATCTCGGACGACACAACTCGCGCATCTTTGGAACAAGCGTCACAAGACGCAGCAGATGGCAAAAACTTTACGATTACTCGCACAAATGGCGAAGTTGAAGAGTTTGACATCTCTCAACTGCCAAACGGCAAAAAGATTGAGATTGCCGGAGCTTTACGCACGGCTGCTGGTGAGTTGCAGGATCTTACATCTCGCGAAGTAGTTTCTGGCATGAATGATGTGCTTTCTGCCGACATGAGCATGGAAGATGCGTTTAGCACTTTCCAAGGCTTTTACCGTCCAGAAATACTAGCCAACAAATCGCTAAAGCCAGAGCAAGTTGACTCGCTTGTATATAATTCTGCCAGCATATCTGTTGATGGTGTGAGTAGAAAACTGACAGAGGGTGACCTGAGCAACGTGCCAGAAATGTTGCGCCGTCTGGATACTGCTGAAGCATTGCTGACACAGGATCTAAATGGTCGTGGCAGTCTGCAAAACAACGTAGACTCCAGCCTTGCATCGAACACAAGCACTACGCTCAACGCCATTTCAAGAGCTAGGTACGAGATTAACAAGAAGATCAACGAAACCGCAAAGTTTAGTGTAGGCGTGAAGCAGCTTCAGAGCGGCACCTTCCGTGCAGACATGTTTACGCCTAGTGACGCTAATAAAATGATTGCGGCAACTATATCTTTGATTGATCAGGAAGCCGTTGACTCAGGTCAAAACTCAATGAGCATGAAGTTCTCCATGCTTGAGAAAAACAACGTAGTCTACGAGATCTATAAAAACCGCTTGGGTCAGGCTAGTTCTTTGGGCCGCAGCGGCGTCCTAGAGGCTGGCACCGCAGACTTTGAGACTGTTCAGCGCGGTCTAAACTTCTTCAACGCAATGAAGCGATATCCCGCCGTGTTGCAAAACCACACAACAAAGGAAGATCGCACGTTTTTTGAGGCCATTAATGCAAGGCTTGGGTTTGAAACGCTTGATGGCGCGATTGTGAATGTGTCGAGAGCGGCGTTTAATGGCGTCGATATTTCTGGCGTCACAAACAAAAAGATTGAGCAAGCCGCCGCAGATGTCATGGACAGTGCGTCACCTGGCTTCATTGGATCTTTGTTCGTTGACGGCCCCACAGAGGTGCAAAACGGCCCCGAAATCCAGACTTTGCTGGAAAAAAGGGTTAAGGATTATGTGAAGCTAAACGTAAACGTGGAAAACGCTATTGAGCTTGCCAAGAAAGACATAGCTGAAACACATGTTTTCGTGCGCGGTATTCTTACACGCAAACAAGCGAACACCCCTCCCAACATCAATCAACTTGCCAACCTTGCTGTTGAACAGGCGTTGCGGTTCCGTGACGAACAGAAGATTGGTGTGCCAATCATTTCGGATGATGACTTAGAGGCTGATGATCTGTCTTTGGTAGAGGTGCCTAGTCCTGGCTCTGGAGTTTGGGCGTTGATGTCGTTAGGCGGCGTAAATGTGCCGGCAGTTATGATGACACAGGACGGAGATCAGTTTGCGATTGATGACAAACGCACAGTGACGACAACAGATGTAGTCGGCATGATTACTTGGACGACCAGAGAGCTTGAGAAACTGGCAAGCGTGGATCAAGGGCTTGCAGATGAGGCGCGTCTGAATGAGGTCAATCAACAAGTTAAGGACACTGCTGCGAACATAGCCGTTGGTGTAATTACTGAGCAACAGATGTCCCTTGCAAAGCCATACATGTTTGGTGATGTCGTAACTATCATGCCATCAGATGTAGCGGCTGCTGAAGCTGTGATTGCAGA
>Ga0208425_1000349_pt1 | contig 16113 bp, 16 predicted proteins | sample DEB08_DNA_4_FD_185496 | JGI IMG/M metagenome (GOLD analysis project Ga0208425, IMG submission 185496) | Aqueous microbial communities from the Delaware River and Bay under freshwater to marine salinity gradient to study organic matter... | ecosystem: Environmental > Aquatic > Marine > Coastal ...
TACAGTTGAGATGGTTGTGTACGATGTGTTCTCTGTGAACAATGCCTACACAAAGACTGAGGCAGACACACGCTACCCATTCAAGGGCAACAACAGCATCATCAGATTGAACGGTCAGACCATCAGCGCAGACATCACGATTGACAGCGATGAGAACGGTGTGTCGGCTGGGCCGATTACGCAGTCTGCCACCGTCACTGTTAACGGGTATTGGAGCATCGTATGACCAGCGTATTGAATGTAGACACGATTGCTGACAAGGCGGGTACGGGGCCGGTTGCACTGACGAAGCAAGAAGCTGCTAAGTTTTGGGCATCTTATGATGCTGTGGCAAACAGCGTTTTAGGTTCATTCAATCAATCAAGTCTAACGGATGTAGCTACGGGAGAACACGCTTTTACCCTCACGAACGCTTTCAGTAGCGCAACAGACAGAGCCGCATTTACAAGTGTGTTCAATAGCATCAACGGTAGTGCTAAAGATGCAGGTGCCGACAGGGCAGGTCCAGCGGCGTGTATTGGTGGCATGGAAAACTTTAGGGCTTTGTCGGCTTCTGAGGTATATGTTTCATCAGCTTACCAAGCACGGGCTGAAAGTGACGGTGCCGCACGAGATTACAAAGCTATTTACTGTACCGCAATTGGAGACCTCGCATAATGGCAAGCATACTCAAAGTCGATACAATCACAGGAGTATCCACGGCTGGCTCAATTGCGGTGACAGGCGAGGGCAACTCGACCACAACGAATTTGCAGCAGGGGTTGGCTAAGTCGTGGGTGCGATTTAATGGCGGCAGCAATGCTATAAATGACAGTTTAAATCATAGTAGTTTTGTAGACAACGGTACAGGAAACTACGCATTACACTACACAAATTCTTTTGGTAACGCATTGTACTGTGGACAGGCAACGACTAAAGAAGTTGCAGATACTTCTGCTGTAAACAACAACGGTACATTTGCCATGCTGTATAGTTACGAAACTGGAAGACTACAGATGACTACTGTTTCTCCTGACGGAAATACAAGAGATGGACAGACAAGTAATCTGACTATTAACGGAGACCTCGCATAATGGCTAGTGAACTGAGAGTAAACACCCTTAAAGATGCCAGCGGGAACAACAGCATTGCCACCAGCTTTGTTGCAGGGGGCAGTGCGAAGGCGTGGGTCAACTTTAACGGTGAAAGTACCTTGTCCGTTAGAGACAGCCTATCTATCAGTTCTGTCACAGATAATGGCACAGGTAATTACACAAATAACTTTTCTTCTGCTTTTGCCGCTGCAACTTATAACACTACTGGTGCTGGTGGGGGCAACCTTATGTATCTCGACACTTCTTACGGCTACACGACCTCTGCAAAAACCTTTAGGTCTGCATATCCTAGCAGCACCGCTGGTAATATTACTTTGGCAGACGCTAATGATGTAAACACATCACACCACGGAGACCTCGCATGAGTAAAGCAGCAGAACTCGCCGCACTGATTGGTTCGCAGACGGCGTTGTCGAACAGGAACCTTGTCATCAACGGTGCAATGCAGGTGGCGCAGCGGGGTACGTCTGCAACCGTAGGGCCAAACGGCACTGGTGAAGGTTACACTGTAGTAGATAGATTTCGAAACTCTCTTAGCGGCTCTGTTGTGTCTACATTTTCACAGAGTACAGATGCGCCGTCTGGGTTTGCCAATAGCGCAAAAATTGAAATAACAACCGCCGACACTTCTTTGGGTGGTACAGAGTTTTGGAATCTCAGGTACTCATTTGAAGGACAAGATTTACAGTCCATTGCTAAAGGCACATCAGATGCCAAAGCATTAACTGTTTCTTTTTGGGTAAAGTCCAACAAGACAGGCACTTACACTGTAGAACTGCAAGATACAGATAATAGCAGACGTAACTCTTTAGCATACACCATCGACAGTTCAGATACATGGGAGCATAAATCTTTAACTTACAATCCAGATACTGCGGGGTCGGGATTTGCTAACGATAATGCCTTGTCCTTGCGTATAAACTTTTGGTTTGTCGCAGGTGCAGACTATAAAAGCGGCACCTTTTATAATGGAACTTGGGCTGCAGAGGATAATGCAAAAAGAGTACACAGCAGTCAGGTAAATCTTGGCGATACTGTTGGTAACGAGTGGTACATCACCGGAGTGCAGATGGAACTTGGCGAACAGGCCACGCCGTTTGAGCATCGGTCCTTTGGCGATGAGTTGGCTAAGTGTCAGAGGTATTATTTCAGAATAAATTATAACGGAGACAATAATTACTTTGCTGCTGGCGGTGTATATACTACTACAGCAGCTATGGCAATGTTACCATTGCCCGTTGAAATGAGGGCTGCTCCAACCGCCATTGACCAAAGTGGCACAGCCGCACATTACGGGTCATGGGGTAATGGAGCTACACAAGTTTGTAGTGCTGTTCCCGCTATCAGAGGTAGTTCAAGTAAAACTACCTGTGCAATTGATTTAACATTTAGTTCACTGAATAGTGCTACTGGAACATATAACTATAGAATAGTAAATGCGTCAGGGTATATTGGCGTAAGTGCGGAGTTGTAAATGTCTTATTCTGTTATGAAAACAAACGAAGATAACGAGGTAATCTACCAACGCACAGATGCTGATGGTTTGGTGCGTCGGACCTGTCTTGCACACGACCCAGAGTTTCAGTCTTGGTTGTCAGCTAATCAATCTAGTTTGCCTGATGACATTCAGGCTAAAGTAGATGACGGCATATTGACCATAGCTGACGCCGACTGATGAAACTGGCGATGGAACCCGTACTCAAAACCCAGATGGAACTTGAGGCACACGAGAAGGAGTGCGCCATTCGGTACGCTTCTGTGCAAGAAAAACTGGAAGCACTAGACAAGCGCATGTGGCGGCTGGAAGCAATGATAATGGGTAGCACGGTGATGGTGGTTGCTATGGTAGTTACAGTATTTATGGGAATGAATTAGTATGTCTGACGTAAATAAAATATCCACCGACGCAGACCTTATGAATCAGATAGGCGAGGTAGCGGCGGGTGAGAGTACAGGTGTACCGCAAGTAACTGCTGTTCTACCTACAGTTGAGGATGAAGAGATACAGTCTACTGCTGGTACTCAACTCGTGGGAAATGTAACAGCCCCTACCGCGATTGCTCCTACAACAGGGATTCAAGTGACAGCCCCCACAGCTTCGGCTGATCTAGGACAAGTAGCGTCAACACAACAAATAGCTCCGCAGATCACAACGATGGATGCGGCACAGATAGGCGCAGCACCAGAAATTGACATGGCCCAAGTACAGGGTACGTTGTCTCAGGGGGCGATGGCTACTGCTGCCACACAGGAACTCGACCAACGCGCCACTGTCCAATATCAGCTTGGCGAGTTGCTTGGCAGCATCGAAGAGGGCAAGCCTATGCCAGCATGGGCCGCACCTGCCGTACGCAAGGTAGCCGGTGTTATGCAGGCACGTGGCTTGGGTGCCTCGTCTATGGCTGCAGCGGCTATGACACAGGCTGTTATGGAGTCGGGCGTTGTTATCGCTGCACAGGATGCAAACAAGTACGCCACGATACAGTTACAAAATCTGAACAATCAACAGCAGACAGCCCTAGCTAACGCCGCACAGATCGCTGGTATGGACAAGGCGAATCTGTCTGCTCGTCTGCAAAGCGCGGTAACAAACGCACAGTTGTTACTGGCCACAGAGACAAAGAATCTCGATTCACAACAGAAGGCTGATACTCTTTCATACAATGCCCTCACGCAGGCCGTCTTCAAGGACGCTGCCGAAGAGAATGCACGTCAACAGTTCAACGCCAAGAACGAGTTGCAGGTCGAGGAGTTCTTTGCTGAACTAGGATCGCAAGTCGAAACAGCAAACGCCAACAGAAAGGCTGCTGTAGACCAGTTCAATGCTGGAGAAATCAACGCACAGGGGCAGTTCAACGCTGCTATGCGCGACAACCGTGAGAAGTTCAACTCGAATATGCAGTTCGCCATCGACCAGTCTAATGTCCAGTGGCGCAGACAGGTCAACACTGCTGCCACAGCCGTGCAAAACGAAACGAATCGTATCAACGCGCAGAACCTGTTCAATGCAAGTCAGAACTCCCTGAATAACTTGTGGCAAAAGTACCGTGACAATGCGGCGTGGAACTTTCAGAAAAACGAGTCGTTCCTGCAGCGACAGCACGAGATTGGCATAATGGCTATGGAGTTTGCCAACACCAAAGAGTTATACAGTCAACAACAAAAAGATGAACTAGCTTCCGGTATCGGAAACTGGCTGGCTATTTGGTACGCAAATAAAGGATCAGATTAACGATGAGTTCATTTCTAACAGCCCTAATACCTATCGGACTTTCCCTACTTACAGGCGGTGGAGGTTCCCCCCAACAACAGGGCGGGGGCAAGGGTATGAACCTAGCGCAGTCATTCCTTATGAGCAGTGGCCTGCTGGGTAAAGAAGGAAACCTAGAGAAGGGTCCGTTCTCTACTCCGGAAATTCCCCGTGCCCGATCTATCGGAGAGATGCGGTTGGGTTCGGCGCGATCAAGTTCGGTACGCTTAGACCCCGTACAGCAACTGGTACAATCCGACCCTCGTGTATCTTCAGCGATAAACCGTATGCTTACCGAAAGTACAAACCGACAGATGCAAGACTTCTCCGCAAAGTACGTCACTCGCCCCACCGCAGCGCAGGGACGCAAAACTCTAGCTACAAAACAACCCGGTGATATTAAGGTAAGGTAAAGATGGCTGAAGAACTTCCTATGCGCGGCACTATCGAAGCCAAAGACCCATTTTCTATGGCACCTCCCGGCTATGGTCTCACGTCCGACAACGAGCGTTGGCCGTGGGGAAAGCCGCAACAACAAGTAAATCCTGAAATTGTTCTTCGTGAGGCTGTAGACTCGCTAGAGGTGCCGCACGTACGTGAGGAGATGATGAAGCTCTTGATGGTGGGAGCATCTGTTGAATCGCTTGTAGAGGGGTATATATTTCAAGCTTTTCAGGAGGGTGGGTTCTCACCAGATGTGGGCTTGCTCATCAAGGGACCTCTAGGTATGTATATCGCATCAGTTGCGGAGGAAGAGAACGTGCCCTACCGACTCTTCGAAAACGAAAACGCACTAACTGAGGATGAGATGGACGACTCGACCTTCTTCTCCATGATGCAAAACAATAATCCGGCCATGTTTGCGTACGTAAGTGAAAAGATCAACGAGAGTTATCGCAGGGGAGACGATCCAGAACCTCCGAAAGAGGATAGCTTCATGTCAATGAAAAAAGATGAAAAGGAATCATAGGCAATGGGTATCGGGATAGCACTTGCATCAGGTCTTGTCAAAGGTTTCACGGGAAACATTGGCCGTGAGATGGAGCGTCGTCAGGCTGAACGGACACGCCTAGATACTATTGAGAACGCAGTCCTGACATCAGGTCTGGGGGATGACTTTAACAATAAAAACGTAGCAGCTATAAAGTCTATGCTCTCAAGTGCGCGTGAGCAGGATGCACAGCGGGGTGGTATCGATCTCTTTGGTACGAGGGGTGAGGAACTCATTCCAGACACTGCGATGGCAGACTTGATTGGTAAGCTGAAGACAACAGCTAAAACTGACGATGATGATCCAGCAGTAGTATCATTCATTGGGCAGGACGACTACAGATATGATTTCTATACAGACGTTAAAAAGGCAGCCAATCCGAACGAGGCTATGGGCAATATAACAACGCTAGTTGCCGAAATTCAAAAGAATCCTGATAAGTTTAAAAACGCTCCGGAAAGTGTACACCTCGACTTTGAGCAGATAATACGGGCAAACGCTGCGATTATACAGAGAGATAACTACTTTAAAACGGGTGAATTTGAAGTGGACCTCCCGGAGATGGATGGAGTGCTTCGTTCGACACAGATGTTCGATGACGTGTATAACGTATTGTACCCTGATCAAAACCGACAGTCCACGTTTGGTGATCAATACGTTATAATGAACGATGGTGTTGAGAGTGCAACTCCTTCAAAAAATGTTGAGGCCGATGGCAATGTTATAGGCTTTGAAATTATGAAGCCAAAGAGTGATGCACACGCAAAGGCTCAAACTACAGTGATGAACAACTTCGGCGCGAATACTGATAACTACGCCGCCACATGGGTGGGGTATACGGATATACTCACAGGGTACAACAAGGCTGACAGGGAAAGGCTCTTCGATGCGACTATAGACTTCGGAGCCAAGTACGAGCTTTTTGGTCCCACAGCATCGACGACGTTTGCAAACCTGAACAAGGATACTGCCAACGCAATGCTGAAAGACCTCAACGAAATCACCAATGGTGACCTCGTTGAAATGTCATTCATTTTGGGTTCCTATCAAAAGCCACAACAATTCGAAACACAGTCCCGTCCAAGAGCAGGCGGCATACCGGGAACCGGGGGTACACCAGCTAAACCTATAGCAACCGCAAAACTACATGCGGCACGAGTCTTGATTTCTTCTACCGCAACAGAGGACGACTTCCAAAAGATTTTAGATTCTAATGTAGCCCTCGAAGCTGTGTTGAGTGAGACTACCGGATTGGTTGCCCTACGAAATATGGCGGATGAATTTACGACCCTTCCCGTAGTTAGTAGGTACGCTGGCGCGGTATCCCGTGCTAAAAACGTACTGGGATTCTTCTTCGACTCAGACGACGAGGGTGATGCCGTTTCTCGTGGTGCGATTACTTCCGTAGCTCCAGATACACAGATCGTTTCTAGCCGTAGGGCTGGAGAGTTGGGCTTTGACAACGCAACGGGCGAGAGTCGTACGGACGATAGCAAAAAGTATATGACCACAGAATATATTGAAGGGCTAAATGCAGGCATAGAACAGCGTAGAAAAGACGGTATGGCTGTTGCTGAAAAGGATAGGCTTTTCAAGAAGGATGGTACACGAATGACTGCCGAAGAGATGGGCGTAATGTACGCCCGCTTCGAGTCACTTCGCATCTCCCTAGCCTTTCAGATGGCTCGTGCTGCAGACCCTTCAGGTCGTCTGTCAAACCAAGATATCATCCAGCAGCTTGCTCGTCTGGGTGAGGAACTGGATACTCCGGAACAAATGAAGGCGCGTATACAATACGCAATTGATGACTTTACACGACAGAAAAATCGTTACGCTCACATGGCAAAGTACGCAGACTCAACTGGCCCAGTTACATCCGTAGAGAAGCAACAAATTCAAGGGCACCACTCCGTAACTATGCTGGCTCGTGCAGCAGGATTCCAGACCGCCTCTGAGTCTATGTCTGTCGCACCGGGTGATCAGATAGAGCCTCCGGTGTACTCCATGAAAAACAATGCAGGCACAGTTTCTTACGGAGGTCAAACCTACATGCTTGCTGGAAACGGCAAAGTGTACGATTCGACAACTATGCAAATAATAACGGACATGGACCTGCTGTCTTCAATCTTGAGCGCACCCGGAATACCACAAAATTACATGCCACCACAATCACAATCTGCAGACGTTAGCGTACCAAGCGGACAGGGCACATAAGCATGGCTGAACTAGCACAGAACCTAGACACAGATCAGAACACGCAAACGGCGTTGCCTCCTGCTGCTACGGAGCCAGACAAGCCAGTTACCCTAGCATCGACTGGTGAGGCACTGTTCGGAACGTCTGGCATCCTAGACAAAAGCGCACTTCCGTTCAGTTCGGGCGAACCCGGAACGCTTGCTGGTGCAGATGAGCGAGTAGGTTTGTTTGACAGTCGTACTCTGGGCGAGTCTATGGAAGAGAGCCTTGAGCAGCAGCGATCTGGCGTTGACATGGCTGGATTCCAAGAGAGGATCAATGCGGGTCAGATTGAGGGAGTAGGTAATCGGGATGCCACTGCACTGTCAAGTATGGTAGCAGCCGCAAATGATGAGTCTAATGATGCAGGCTTCAGAGCAAACGTACAAAACGAACTCAATGTCCTTATGGATGTGTACAACCAGTCTCGCTCAATTGGGCCGAAAACTGCGTATGGAACGGGTACGTTTGAGCCTACTGTCACAGAAGAAGAAGACCCTGCTTTATACAGCAAGCAAGAAATAAAATTCATTGCCAATCAGAAGATACTGGGTGCTGTTCTCAATAAGTTTGATAGCGTGCCGGGTCTTACCCCGGATGATACCGATCTTATCGAAGAGACTATGACTCAGCTAATATCCACCGGCAGCATGTCAGACGGTGTTCAAGAAGCATTCAACGAAAACATCATACGTGGCTCTATTCTTTTCGGCAGTGACCTGCTTTTTAGTTATACGCCCTCCGCAATAACTGCTGCAACTGAGTGGGCTGCAAGGGGTATGGCACAAGCAGGTCGTGCTTTTGGTGATGAAAAACCATTCTTTGACATGGACTACAAAACCGCAGCAAAGATATGGAGAGAAGACGCTCCTGTGCGTGAAATGATACAGGAATCTTGGCGCAAATTATTGAGCGACGAGGTAGGCATAAGAACATTAAGCGCGTATATGGACGATGCCCTGCGTCGGGAGCTAAAAGTGCGCCTAGCTGACGATCCGGAGCGATTGAATCGCATCCTCAATCCGGCAATAGTTGGTGAGGATGGGCAGGAAATAGCTACTCCAACCGGAGGAACCCTGCGGGGTAAGCGTATGCTTGTCACAGAAGATATCGCACAAAATGTATTCAATGCAAGCCTAGAGACGCTAACAGAATTTGAACAGTTTGGTGTTGCAGCAATAGATACAGCCGCAATGATGTTGGGCACTACAAAGGCACGACTAGCTAGCGACACGAGGGAACTTGCTCGTGTTCGTAACCGTATCGACGCGGTTATTGCAAAGGGTGGACGTACCGCCAAGCGTCTAGAGAATTTGCCTACAGGACAGCAGCTTCTAATACTTCAACAACAGGATAAAGCTTTCAAGTTCAACAAACGTGCAGTTGCAAATGCCCTAGAACTAGAAAAAGCGCAGGAGGGTTTTACTCGCATAAGTGATGAAGTTGCACGTATATCTACAGATTTAGATGATCGTCGAACTCTCGACGGAAAAGTATTGACGTATGATATGCCTGAAGCAGGCTTTAAGAAGGGCGACATATACAAGTTTGCTGACGACTTAGAGATTGAAACCCTGCGAACAAACAAAGAGTCCCTAATTTCACAACGCTTTCAGTCCAAAATACTAATGGACGGTATGCCTGTAATTAAAACGACAATCTCTGAAACACTGCCTATGGCTGCAGCCCAGTATTTAGGTGGCGAATTTTTGCAGGGACTGACTGACGGTGATCGTTTGACTGCACAGGGGATAGCTGCCGTAGCGTACCTTGTAGGTGGTCCGACTGCTATAAATCTTGTTAGTCGTGTAGGCGGAGGTATTAACAGTTACTTTGGAAATCCTGCGGCGAACGTAGGTATAGCTATACAGGATATGGCTAGTGTGCTTGCATCTCCTGCGCTAGGGCCAGACTTTTTTACAGGCGTCCTTGTCGATGAAGACATGGTCAAGTACCGCGAGCTGATAGAAAGTCATCCGTCAAGGGGCGGCAAAGGTCTAACGTATGCTGAACGAAAAGCCCTGAAGTACATGCAAAAATTGTCCACAGTGTTGGATGATGACTCTCGTGCGATGGTTAAGGATAGTTTGAAGCAGTATCAAAAACTTCAAGCCAGAATCCTAAACGCATTTGAAGAGAATAGTTCGGAGTACGAGGAAGCCAGCACAGCCTTCCGTGAAACATTCGCCACGATGTCTAACATGGGATGGATGAGATCAGCACAGCAATTAGCCTTGAGTAAAATTAGCTCTAACGCCCTAAACTCTGAGGCAGGAATAAACGAAGCCGAAGCAATGTTTGAATTGCAAACTCAAACTGTTACTCAGGCAAAGCTTGCCCTAGATAATTTTCGTCGCCTGATTAAGAGAGATGTAGTAGACCCCGACGATAAGCAGATGCTGGAAGACTACATGCAAACCCTAGAAGAAACTATACGTCGGGGTGAAGAGGGGATAGCTGAAGGTGGAGCGCAGCTAAACAGAAATATCGAAGACTTAATCGACATGTCTACGGAAGACACATTCCAAGAGGTAACACCTGAAATACTAGAGAAATTTGTTTCTGCGGGTGTAAATGTCAATAAAAGACTTAGAAAAGACCTTGATGAAATGGCCTATAGAAACGGCCTTCGCACACGCATCAACGAGGGCCTCGCAAGACGGGCAGAAAACTTAAAAAAGTCTCGTGTGGATGAGAAACGGTCTGCTCTCACTTCTTCACACTTTGAAACCGTTATAATGAACAACGTGGCACGATTTAAGGGCCTTGCCAAGCGAGGGTTCAAGGGGCTAGATGCACGTGCAGAAAAAGAAAATACTACCATAAATATAGGCAGTATGATAAAGGAGTTGTACGAGTTCGCCAAAGATGATCCGGATGGTGGCGCAACGCTGTCCACATTCTTCAGTCCAGAGGGAAAGTTTTTCAGTGGAGCATTGGGTAAGCGCGTAAACGACGCCTTCAATGCCATGTCAAAACGGTGGGCGGATTCTCTTGGAAAAGAAACATTCGACGGAATGATGCAGAATGCCAGTATCGAATTCCTAGAGGATGGTTCAAAGAACGCTCTGTACATCAAGGACGTAACACCGCTCAAGCTTCTTATGTATCATATGGACAAGAGCGGGTTTACAGGTTTTCAGGCTGCTCCCGGCGAAGTTATGGATGTGTACTCCGCATTCCGGGACTACGCCATAGGAGTTGGTAATGGTCGTCTCGCTCACCAGTACGAAACATACGAGGGACGACTTCTTGATATTGTAAAGAGTGAAGCTCCTGAGTATTTCCGTGAGTGGCAGGCTGCTGCTGACCTATACAAGGCTGAGTGGTTTGACAGGTTTCAGCGTATGGATGGTGCAGGCTCTAAGTTCCTCAAGTCGCAAAAGTTCGGCGCACTGACGGAGCGTGTGGGTCCAAGCGAAGAGTCTGACTTTGTACGCTTGTTCCGTTTTGGGTATGGTGCTACGAGTCCGGACACATTTCTTCGCCCACTAGCAAACAAGATAAATGCAGCAGCCCGTAATCCCAGTGCAATGAACCGCGCACCTGTTAGGGATGAAATACGAAGACTTCTAGGAGAGTTTGCAAACAAGGGTCCAAATGGCGAGTTGTTTTTTGACGCAGCCGATAAAGACAGCATGGCTGTATACGGAGCAATCTCTACAGCCCTGACAGAATTTGTGTACGATACGTGGGCTAGGGAAACACTTAACGTACTGGACAGAGAGAAGGGCCTAGAAGCTATCACTGAGATATTGCCTGCTAACATGGACGGAATAAAAGACCTTCAAGGAATATTTAATGTGCGTCTGGTAAACGGCAATACAGATACCGTGAGTCTTGTTGACTTCGAGGGCATGATAAGCGAGGGGCGTAAGTTCGGCACACTCCTAAAAGTAGATAAAGAAGTAAGAGATGCAGCTAGTAAAACAGCCACGCGCATAAAGAATGAAATCAATCGGCAAGAAAAAACTATTAATAGTGTAACTGCAGTGGGTGATGCCGGACTAAAGGCAGTGAGTGATGTTGCGGGTATAGGCAAGGATGGTGCTAAGTTTTTAAAGGAATACTTTGAAACTGGTGATCCTCGAAAAGTAGATGCTATGCGACTTCGCGCTAAGTTAGCCCTGTCAGGCGGCGATGCTACTAAGACAACCACCACAATCACACGTCGTGTTGAGGGTGAGGACGTATCTTTTGAAGTTGATATCGACGAAGTTATTGATGCAGGTATTTCTCAGCTTCTTGTGGATGGACTTCTTCAGAAGGGCGGTCTTCAAGTTCTCGCTGGTGAGACTCGTCGGGGAGACATTGCTGAAATAATGTCTACACCGGGGGAACTAGCAAAGTTCCTAAATAACGATGTAGTGGCTCGAAACCTAGCGGACTACTTGGGCGATGATCACGTCCAGTATCTACAAGACATAGCTTTTTATATGAACTTAAAAGCAGATTCTGTAATGGCAAAGTACGACCCTACGATTACAAACTTGGTATCAGGATTCGGAACAAACCAGCTTATATCCCGTGCCTTCAACATCCGTCGTGGTATGGTTAGCCCACAGTACGTGGCTGCAGAACTTGCCGTCTCTATGGCTAGTAAGGCTGGTATCGATCTTATGAAGATGGCAGCAACGGACAAGGATGGTGCGAAATTCATGCACCGTTTTATGGAATTTCCAAAAGACATGACTAAGGCAGACTTGGATGTCTTCTCTGCAAAGCTTACAACATTCATTGTTACGGAATTTGGCAAGCTTGGGTACGATGCTGAAGATTACTTACCCGATGCCTTAATAGAGTTAGGCGTAGAAGATACGGATGAAGTCAGGTCTATTCTGACTGAACCAGTATCAGAGTCCGTAGAGTCTGCAAAGCTTGAAACTATACCCGAAGACGCCTTTCCTGAATTTATAAAACCTAGAACGTAGGAGACTAGAAATGAAAACATACACCAATGGCCAGCGCAAGGGCATGATGTACGGCGGGGCTGCAAAGCGTAAGCCTATGATGTACGGCGGCATGGCTACCACCAAAAAGAAAACCCGCAAGAAGGCTCAAGCGGGGGGCATGATGACTGCCACACAGGGTCAGCAGAATCAGATGCAGAACACGATGATGCAGGGTCCGAAGATGATGGCAGGCGGCGGAATGACTATGGTCAAGAACAAAGCCGGTAAGATGGTCCCTGACTTTGCTGCAGACGGCAAGGGCAAAAGCTAGATATATCTGGCCGACTTATCTATCGCCTCATCTGACCAAGACTTCAAGTATCTCAACAGGCTTGCTATGGAGTGTGCCCCGTCATACTCCGGCAGGCCGTTGTTGATAACACCCTCGAACTCTTCGGGCCTCACAGATTCGCAGAGCAACTCGACCTTCCCGTTGGTAAGGAGGTTCGCTTCGAACTTAAACAGAGACGCTTTGTTTGACATCAGACAACTCACTAATAGGTAGATTGTAACAATCGGCCTTGAACGTGAAGCCGTTTGCGGGGTCTACGTCGCCCCTCTGGTATTTCGTTGCCTTCGTGTAGAAGTCTTGCTTCGGAATCTTGCCCAGTATCCACGCCTGCGATGAATCGGTCAGGATGCGTACAAACACATAACTGTCGCAATCCTGTTTGGCCCCGTGTGCAGCCACCGAACAATCGTAGTGTGGAAAGGGACGGGTATTGCAGCGTTTCGTTTTCACGTCGATCCGCTCCCCGTCCCTCACCAAATCATAGTCGTAGGTGTTCGACTGGTCTGCACCCATAGCGTCAGCCACGATGATCTCGCCTATCGCACCGACAACATGACTCAAGCTACCTGTGATGCTGCCCTGTAGATTGCCTACAGTGGCAGCTTTCTTTTTGGCACGTGCTATGATCTCAGGAGTTATCTTTACTTTTATCAACTTTTTCCATCCATTCTTTGTAACAGGGGTGGTGCGGATGGGGGTGATATTGAACCCATCCGTCACCTCTCTTCCACACGAGGGGTGGCTTTTTCTTTTCCTTCTTAGGCGGCATTCAAGTCTACCACTTCACACACGCCCGCAGTACACGCCAGTTCACGTGATCCGGATGTGTTGTCTTCCTTCTCGTACTCTGACAGTGCAGTCCAGTCGATAATCAGACTGCCCCGCTCCTGCTGCCACTCCAAGTAGTCATCGACTTCGATGTCCTGATAGGGGGCCTGCTGATAGGTGTGATCTGAATGCGGCAGGAAGGACACGCCCGATGCCACGTCGAAGTTCTCATACACCCACGCACCCACGTCCATCCACTCGTCTTCCTTGACTGTGATGGTCACAGACGGCTTGTGTTCACACCAGTGAACAGCATACGTCTTCCACAACTCAAGCTGCTCTATGGCTGTCATCTGTGTCCGTGTGACGGCACCCTCTGGTGACTTCATAGCAAACGAGAAGACAGTCGTCGAGTCCGGCTTCATCACACACGCCTCACTGTACACACCCTGCTCCTTGAGGAACTGTGTCAGGGGGTCCTTGTTGTCTCCGCGCACCGTACGAATGTAGTAGTCATTGTGACGGGCGTGGATACCACTAGCGGCGTCTACGAGTTGAGACACAGTGCCCGATGGCTTGACACAGGTGATGGCAGCGGACTGTGGGATTCCAAGCATCTTTGCATACTTGCGATTCGTCTCTACGGCGACTTGCTTCATCTCTTCGAGCCAACGAGGGGAATCGACGGTCTTCGATAAAATTGAGTGATCCATGATACCAGTCAAGGATACGCCCAAGAGGCGTTCTTCTTCTGTGTTGTCCCGCCATACTTTCCTCAGATATTTGAAATCGGTTAGGGTTGACTGTAGAGTGCCCAAGATTGTAGCGAGGCGCACCTTGCGCTTCAGGGACTCCAGCGTGTCGCTTTCACGCACGACCACCTCTGACAGGTTGCAGAACTGATAGGGACGCAGGATGATCTCAGAGCAGGGGTTCGTGCCCCACATGTGCCCCGTCTCACGGCGTCCATTGCGGGCGACCTGCTTGTCTGCTGCATCACGGTTGAAGATGCCACGCTCACCTGACTTCGAGTCGTAGAGAGCCAGCCACTCGCGCATGAACGTGCCCATCTCCGGCTTGCCCTTGTAGGCTACGGAGTTGTTTGCGAGGGCACGTTGCCCCTCGTTCTCCCACCACGCACCAGACTTGGCATGTGCCATCTGATCGTCGTTGAGGTTCGAGAGGGAGATGAGAGCAGAGCGACGTACGCCCCCAACGACTACGATTTCACCGACCTTGCACATCAGGTCGTGACACTCAATAGGGAAGAGGCGACGACCCTGTGCCTTCTTGAACAGTTCGACTGTGAAGTGGAACAGATCATCTAGGGGTCCGGGGCCGGATGCCCTGCCGCCCATCGTCTTGAGCCGCGCACCGGACGGACGCACAGCGGACAGGTCCCACTGAGGAATCTGCCCAGCGTAGAGCAGCGCAATCAGTTCGCGCAGAGACTTGGCCCACCCCGGCTTGGAGTCACCCACACGTATCACCGTGTCCGTCTCGTGCATAGCGTCACTGATCACGGGCAGCTTGTCCACGTTCTCACGCTCCACAGAGAATCCGACACCCGTGCCGCACATCAGGATGTACATGCACTCGTCGAACGAGCGGGGGCTGTCCACAGGGATGTAGCTACAGTTATAGCCGCAGATGTTGTCCCTTGAGAGAGCAGAGCCTGCTGTCATCATGCCCCGCATAGACGGCATGATCTCCTGTCCGATCACGGCATCGTGAATGTCGAGAAGATCGTCACGGGGTATGTCGAAGCCGTGCTTGTCCTTGACGTGGTTCGCCATGAAGTTTGTATAGCGATACACGGTCTCGTCCCAGTTCTCACGACGCTCCTCGTCATCAAGCCAACGTGCATAGCGTGACTTGTGGATAAACTGTTGGTAGGTTGTTGGTAGCATATTATTCATTGTTATCTTCCTTTGTTGCGATCAATTTGTTTAGGTAGAATTGTGCTTTCTTGAGGTCTTCGATTCCGTTTTTGTATCTGTACCGCCAGAGGTACTTGAGGATGTTTCCCTGTAGGTAGTATTGGAAGCCGTCGCCTGTCGCCGCTGCGATTGCGTCAAGGCATTCGATACCTGCCTGATTGTAGTGTGGCGGGTGATTGACGTTATCGACATCCTTGCTCTTCTCCCCCAAGTAATCCTCGTTGCGTATCTTCATGTATTCGTCGTGTCTCATCTATTGTCTCCATCACCCTGTATCTTACCAGCAGCCTTGCGAGACTTCAGCTTGTACATATTCATCTCTGCAATCTGCTGCAAAGAAAACCCTAGATCATCTGCGAGGGCAGCGCAATACCAGAGAACGTCACCGATCTCTTTTGCTATCTCTCCCTTGAACCGGGAGTCGTCACGCCCGTCACGGTAGACCTTCTTCACCTTGTCTGCCACCTCGCCTGCCTCACCCGCTAGGCCCAGAGTGGGGTAGGTGATCTTCATGTCCTCTGGGTAGATGGCAAACTCACGAGCCTGCATCTGATAGTTGTTGAGGGTCCAGTTCTCTTTGATCATTGCGTC
>Ga0208425_1000350_pt1 | contig 16070 bp, 24 predicted proteins | sample DEB08_DNA_4_FD_185496 | JGI IMG/M metagenome (GOLD analysis project Ga0208425, IMG submission 185496) | Aqueous microbial communities from the Delaware River and Bay under freshwater to marine salinity gradient to study organic matter... | ecosystem: Environmental > Aquatic > Marine > Coastal ...
CACCTTCTCAAGCTGCCAGTCAGCAGCAGCTCGCATGTCCGTCATAATCCCTTCTTCATCGCAATCCTCAAAGGGAAAGCAAGAAAGCTCTTCGCAGATTGTGTCAGTCAGTGGGTGTTGGTCAGTCATTGATTGTGCATCTCCAAGACATGCTTGCAGGCCATTATGTAACCATCCCAATAACGGGAATCATCATGACGGCGCTGGAGCGCCTTTTCATAGCTGTTGTAGGCATCAATTAATAAGCCCTTTACGGACTCAACACTGATGTCTAATGGTGTTTCATTCATTGGATTCTGCGCGAGCGATCACTGAGGCTTCATCTTGAATTTTTTTAAGTGAAGTAGGGCCAAGTTCTTCGAGAAGAATGCGAAGAAAATGATCCTGATAAAGATCCGAATAGCTTTTAGGGAGAGGCTTGCTTACTGCCTCAACCTTTGTCGCAAACTGCATGGAAATCCTGAGCTTTTTCTTTGCCCTGTACTCCCATTGCCGGTCTGGCTTGTGGCCGTACTTTGTCTCAAAACTTGAAACTTCTTCGATTTGAGTCGTGATTTCATCGATGCACTCCATAAGCTCGTCATAAAGCTTGCGAAGATCTTGAGGCTGCATGTTTGGCAGCTCTTCAGTTAAGACTGGCCTGCCAAGAGAGGTGCTGTTGTAAATTGCCATTTTTTAAAAAAGGGCAGAATAAATCTGCCCCGGTAGGGTTCAAAAGATGTCGTCTATGACGTTGCCGTCAGTGGCTTTGGCCACAGACTGGGCTGCGTCATTGACAGCGCCTTCAGTGTTTTTCTCGTACTTATAGTGAGGCTTGAAGGACAGGCTGACGTAAGTCTTGCCGCTTGCTGATTGCTTCTTCCAGCCGCTAATAGCGAGTGGAATTTCATTGCGCTCACCAATAGGCTTGCCCTGCATGATGTACTCCGCTAAAGCGTAAGCCTGGTCAGCAGGAATGTTGATGACGCCCTCAGCAGTTGGGTACGACTTGGAGGGGTCGTACTTGTCTTTCATTCGAGCCTTTAAGTCCTCAGCGGTTTGAGGAAATAATGCTCCATTTACTGAGAATGAATCGGTCATGATTTTGCTTTGCAGATGATGTAGCAGCCGTTTTGGATTGGCTCGGACTGGACTGAAAACTTGTACTGATCAGACTCCTTGGTCATGCGACCAGCGATCTGAGCGATAGTGCTGGCCCTATAGCCTTCATTGCTTTCATTGCTGTAATAAGAAACAAAAAGACTGGTCTCAGGAGTCAAAGAAGCGATTTTATCTCGCAATGGGCCTGTTTTGATGTGTCGGCTTGTGCGTGCTGGAATGTCAGCAGCGCTGACAACCTTAATGGAAGACATGGAAGGTGTTGGCTTGCGATAAATATTTTAACTCAAGCTTGCGATTTTAGCAATAAGCTGACTGTGCTCCTCCTCTGAAAGATCGTTTGAAGCCCTTAGTTCCGAAATGCGCTGACGAATCGAATCAAGCTGCGATGGGTCAGCCTCATCAATCTTTTTCATTGCAGGCTTGAACACACCTGTAGGGTGCAGCTTTTGCACGATTTTGCGCCGTTTTGGCGGTGTCCACTCACAGCTGATCTCTTCGTCAATCTCAGGACTGCCATAAACGCGGATGCAAGGTTCGTCCTTGCGAAGCGGGTGAGGCATGACCTGATTAGTCGCGTAGAAAGTCACACGCTTGCCAGGCCATAGCGCCACATCATTACCCAAGAGCTTGATCAGCGGAATGGCGTTGATTTTGGCCAGAGTCAGTTCGGAATTGATTTCTTGAAACGACATGATCGTTTGAAGCTTGGGCTCCTGATCGTCGAAAGTAACCTCAGCCTTGCGAACGCCTTTGACTGTCAGAGTCATGCGCCCGGAAGCCGGGAACATAAATGCCTTGAGCCAAGGCTCGTTCATCAAGTCACCTACAAATTGCATCAGACTCCCTCCAGCAGGTCAGAAACATCTGTGTCATTGGCTGGATCATCAACTTGAAACCAGCGTGGAGCTTCCATCGTATTAATGCCCCACGATGGCCACTTGTTAGTACCACGGCAGGCTTTGATCCCTGCAATGGCATCGTTGCGACGTTGACGGCCAACTTCCAGCAGCTCATCACTGATGACGTTCACCGAATAGTTGAATGGATAGGCCCACTCGTAAGCCAGAAGCACAATCTTCGTCGGGTAAGCACCGTGGCGGTCAAGGAACCCTTCTGCGTAATGAGCGACTTGAATGTCATAGCCCAATGCGAATGACTGTCTAGCAAAATCGCGTGGGTTCGCACTCCGGGCTTTTTTCAGATCCACAAGCAAGCCGTCTTCTGGCTGCTCTAGGTCAGGCAAGTACCGGCACTCAACATCGTTCTCTGCGTCGTGCCAGAAATGAGGCACTTGCCCTGAACCTTGCAAAAACTCAGAAGCGATTGGATCGTTTTTGAGCTTGCTGACAATCAGCTGGGCAGTGTGGTGCCACTCCGCAGTAATCACCTCAGCGCCCGATGTTCTGGCAATCTCCTGAGTCTCTGCCCACTGCTCTTTGCCGACTTTTGTGCGGCGATCCACTATTGGAGCCACTATGTATTTACGGCTGAATTTCTCAGGTTCAGTAATCAAGCAGTCAACCAAGCTGCCCTGGCGCATAGCGTCGGACGGGACCATTGGCATACGGTCTGCGTCTTCATAAGCAGCCCAGTAATCGACTGCTGTGCCGCAAGCGTATTTTTTGAGCTTGCTAGCCGATAAAGCTGGATGATCGTGATAATTCATTGGTTTCTAGTTTGGGAGTTCAAGTTCCATTTCAATCCAGTACTGACGAATTTCACCATCGCCAGTCAATAGTCGAGCGTCTTCGACAAGGGCTTCGTCGGTGACGCCCGGATAACCAATCACACACCAGCTGCCATCTTGAGCGGATGCAGCCAAGGCTCTCACCTTCACTGCGACTGGTACGGCTTTGCTTGTCATTCAAAAACGCAATGATGTTTGCAAGACAAATAGTACCACTGTTTCGACTACTCGGCAATGGAAACAGAAAAGTCCAGCGCCGCAGCTTCATGCTCTGTCATCTTCTTGGCCCACATCTTGGGCACCAAATTATTCCAAGTAAAACCCGCATCCTTGCAGTGCTGACGCTGCTCGTAGCCAAGATTGCTGACGTAGACATGCCTCGGCAGCAAGGCATTCTCAATCAGTTGCTCTAGCTGGGGCTCACGCTTCATGATCTCAGCTAGATAGATGCAGTCAGTCAAGGCACGGTGGGCCTGCCAAACAGGAACGCCATAGTCAACGCACAGCGACATTACGGACGGTCGGCTTCGCTTGCTGTTCAGCGGCCATGAAATATCGTCCATCGAGCAAATCCACTGCAAAGCCATCGAAGGTAGTGAGCCCCTCCCTCCGAACCACTGCCGATCAAAGGCCGCATTGTGAGCAACCGCATAATCAGCCTCCGCAACCATCGCCCAAAACGATGCTGCCATTGGGCTCGTCAAGTCAGGCACACGCATGGTCAGCTCAGGTTGGATCCGATTTACAAATTCGGCCTCGTTTGTCAACGAAGGCAACAAAAATGAGATCTGGCAGATAACAGATCGCAGCTCAACATCAAAAAGGACAGCTCCCAGTTCGATCACAGTACTGTCGGCTGGACTCAAGCCAGTGGTTTCCGTGTCGATGATCAGCAATTTCATACTCATGTGGATTCAGTCTCCAGTGATAAATGTCCAGTAATCATTTGTCCGATTCGGCGATCAGACGCTTGGCTTCAGAGTTAGTCATCAACAAGGCACAGCGAAAATAAAGCCTTAGATCTGCCTTTTAGCTTTTTCAGTGCCCCGTGGTAACTCATGGCGCCGATAAACTCCGTGTGCTCCCAGCCGCTTTTCTCGCGGAAGGTAGCCTCAAAACGCAACATCTTGCAAGCTTCCTGCCTGCCAGGTGATTCGGAAATCCCCGCATCACTCATCATCTTGCTCCAGTCCATGACCCCTGAGCTTTGAATACACTGCGTCAATCATCTCCGAACTTGCGCGATAATGGTGGACACAGTTCACCAACGCAGAGTCAATCACAAATTCACAGGTGAAGTATAAGTAGTTGCAAGACTTGCATTTTGTGTAACGAGTGACAGTGCCGCCATGCGAAGGCCGAGTGCTCAAGACTGTTTTGGTGCCTCTCCCGGAAGCGCCGCAATTAGGGCAAATCAAAAGCTGCGCTCCTGAAATTTGACCACTGACTCAGGAACCAAAAGACGATAACTCTGGCGATTTCGATGGATTCGAGATGCCTTATGAATTGCTTGCTCCTCAGATCGAGCCAGAACCTCGACATACTGTCGATCCTGGCCTGGAGATTCGCAGGCCACGCAAAAATACAGACTATTCATCAATCCTCTGATTTTGATTCTTTAGCCTTGTCCTTTTGTTTTGCAATTCGCATTGCCTTGGCGTATTGAGCTTTTAGGTATTGGATGAATGCGGGTGTCATGAAAGGCTTGCGACTGGGGTTAGTTTAACAGTATGGATTTCGCTTCGTCAACTGATCTAGCCACTCCTGCGATTCCGCCTGCGTTTCGGATGTGCTCAATAAATGCTTTCTGCTGTTCCGTGGCCTTGCCTCTGGCGGCCTTGACCTCTACAGCTGCAAATACTGCGATTTCAGTGCCCACCATCTCTGGCGTGACCGTCACCCTCCGATACCCAATAAGGTCTGAGCCACCAGGGCTCCCCACACCAAATCGCACATACCGGCCAGTCCTTGGATCCGGCAAACTCCCGCTGTTGTTTCTCCACAACCTCACCGGGCCGCGACTGCACGCCAGTCTGATCTCTTGCTGGATGCTGGTTTCGCTCAAAAGTGCCGCGATGCCATTATTTTCTTGGCCCATGGTACTGGATATTTATAGCCTCGACTTTTACCTAGCTCAATCAATTGCTCCAGCGTTTTAGCCCTGCCCTGTTCTGCACGTTTAGCGATATGCGCTTTTTGCTTCTGCAGTCTCTCCAATGCAGCAGCCTGTCTTGAGTCGATCTCCCCCAGCTCACCATCAACTTCAGCTGGGCCGCCACGGTTCGGAGCTGGATACCGATAGCCACACTCAGGGCAAACCGGCGCTGGAACATGAGCACAAAAACAGGCAGGACATTGCCTGACAGGAGGTGCCTGCTCACCTCGCTTCTTCCGACCCTCCAAACTCCATTGCCGTTCCATGTCCGGGGGGCCGTGCTCAAAAATAGAACCGGCATGATCCAGCACAGTTAAATGCTGCTTGCCACTATGCGGTGATGTTCGCAGGCCGCGGCCTATTGATTGCAGATAGAACGTCAAGCTTTTGGTTGGCCGAAGCAAAATAATGCACTCGATCTGAGGCACATCGACACCAGCCACCCAAAGCTGGGCATTGCAAACAACCTGCAAGCTTCCATCCCTGAGACCAGTCAACGCCGCGACTCTCTCTGATCGTTTGCTTTTACCTGAAATCGCAACGGCCTTATAGCCCTGAGCCTGGAACTCAGCAGCAACATGTTCCGCATGGCTAATCGACGTGCAAAATGCCACTGCTCTTTTTCCATCGCAATGCTTCTGGTAATGCTTAATCACATCACCCGTGATGGTTGAGCGGTCCATCTCACCGTCGATGTCCGACTGCCTGTAGTCACCAGCTTGCATTCGCAGCCCGGTCAGGTCCGGGCGATGCGGCGCAAAGTATTTGATCGGAGCCAGGAGCCCCTCTTGAATTAGTGCGTTAGTGCTGCACGTTGGCACGATTTCATCAAAGATCTCGCCAAGTCCCTTGCCGTCCAGCCTGCATGGAGTGCCGGTCAGGCCCAGCAGCGGTGGGTTGCCGATCTTGCCCATTACCTTCAGGTAAGTCGTAGCCACAGCCAGGTGACACTCGTCAACAATCACAAGATCCGGCGAGGGTAGACCGTCACGCCTAACAGCTGTTTGCACGCTCACGACCTGAACCCGGCGGTGATACTCCATGGGTTTGCCAGCAGCAATCTCGCCAAACGGGATATTCACCGATCTCAATCGCTTGGCCGTGTCATCCAAGATCTCCCTCAAATGAGCAAGAAACCAAACCGTGCGGCCACGGTCGAGCGCACTACGGATAATCTGCGCTGAGGTGTGGGTCTTACCAAACCCAGTGGCTGCGCAAAGGATCGGAGCCTTGCGGCCTGATCGATACGCAGCTCGGATGTCCTCAATCGCTTGGCGCTGGCGGGGTCTAAGAGTCATGGAGACGATCCATCTGACCAGGCGCATCGATAAAGCCAGCCAAATACAAAGACAGCCGCATTGACTTGTCTAAATCTCTTGCTAATTTAATTGTTGCCCAAATGCAATTTTCATAAGAAGAATTCACTGGAAGACCCAAAGATTCAGCCCAAGGCTGTAATGCTTTATCCTGCCGCAACGAAATGGAAGCAAGTTTCATGTTATGTGCGATGACAGATCGGCCTTGGCTTTTGTACTTTCGCTGCAAATACTCCCAGTGCTTTATTGCAGCTTGATTGAAGTCTCGAAGATGGCGAACACTAGAAACACGTTCCGCCATGGATTGCTGTTCGCGTTTAATTAAGGCCTTGACTTCATCCGACAACTCACCAGTGGGTGTCAACGGCTTAGGTTCAAACATCCGATTTTCGGAGGTTTCAATCGGCGGATCTGGCGCAGGGCTTGCAGCTGGAGCGTTAGGAGGCGACGTGGGCGGCTGCGTTGCTTGAGGCCGCTCCTTGGCGAACCAACTGTGCACGGTACTTTCGCCGCGATTCAGATCCTTGGCAATGTTGGCAGTGCTCATACCGCTATCTTTCATTGACCAGGCGCGGGCGATCTCATCTGGCGTGGCAGACGGCCTTCTGGTCTTGCCGTCCTTGCCAGTTGAAACTCTGCGGGCTTTAGCTCCAACTGGCGCTTTTTCGCCAGTTGGAGTGCCAGACTTTAGATCGTTCTGCACGGTCTTTTTGTGGGTTCCCACCGCATCAGCAATCCGCTGGTGGCTGTGGCCTTTCTCCCGTAGCTGAGCAACCAACTTTCTTCGTTGTTCGGTGTCTTGCCACGGGCGGCGGACGCTGTTCACGATCTGATCGATCTTCTCTGGATTGTCGGTGTCAACGTGGTGGACAGGCAGCATCACGCGCATGCCTTCGGCTTCCAGCTCTTCGCGGACTTTTAACCGGTGACGGCCATCAATGATCTCGTTGGTGCCAGCTCGGTAAATCACCGGAACCAAAATCCCGTAGGTCGGGATGGTGAGGCGCAGCAGGTCTAGCGTCGCCTCGTCATAAGCGCTTTTCATTGGAATAAAAAACCCGCCCCGTTAGGGACGGGTGGCAAGGTTTACGATTCGATAAGGACGTGGACGGAAATTCCGGCCACGCTTCAAGCTTTCAGCCCACACGCCTGCGCAACGGTCGGAAGCATCGCATTGACCAGCTTGGTGCTGATCGGGCCAGCAGCCTTGCTGCTAACTGCCATCGCCACAGCAGCAGGTAATGCCTGCTCAGCAGCTTTGGCAAGCGCAACAAATCGAACGGCGGGATCCTCCTTCATGTAGGCGTAAAAGGTCTTGCCTTCAGGCCGGTTAGATTTAGCAAGGCGATTCCAGAGGCTGTTGCCAGCGTCGGAATATTGCGCAGGCGTGAACGTGTTCAATCCAGTGGAAATCGACACATCCTTCAGCCATGCGCCAAGCGCACCTTTGAACGCCCTTGCGTTTTCGGCCATGCAGATCGAATCCTCGATAGCCTTGCGGTCGATCATTTGCACTCCACCGGTTGCGCCCATGCGCTCCCTCACTTCAGCTCGGCTGAAATCACGAGATCCTGTGTTAGCGCTAATGATTCGACGTTGCAGTTCTTGGGTGTTCTTAACCTGAATCACCGCAACGCGAACCGGAACTGCCATGATCGCCACTTCGGGCATCCCAGCAGCGCGAAGCATGATTTGAATGGCCAGCGTTCTGTTGCGGCCAGAGGTTATGGCTGGTCCGATAGAAGTTCCGTTAATCGCATCGTAAATAAATCCCACTTCAATATCTTCCATCAGATAAGGAGCGCGACTACCGCCTGACTTGCGAATCAAGCCATCAGGGCCAAACAGGATTTTTTCGACCGCTTTGGGGTCGATCACCTGCGGAACTGTTTCGTGCTTGTAACTCTCGCACAGCTCTCCGATAGTCATTTGACGGGCTTCACCGGGCTTGCGAATCTGGTGAACGCCAATGAAATTGGATGACTCAATGCTTTTCAAGAGCTGAGTTTTAAGCTCCTTTGCGCCGCCTTTCGGCTTGTTCATCTCAGCCTCAGCCTTAGCAATCACATCGCCAAGGATGTGCTCATAGTTGGAAAGCGCGTAAGAGGTGTTGATGTTGGCGGTATGCGCCATGGATGGAACCGGCTTAGCCGGGAAGAAGAGGTCAGTTTTGAGCTACCATCCATGTGTGTATACGGCGGTAGCCCACAGCACCCCGGTGGCTCCTGGCAGAGCTGCCGGGGTTTTTGCTGCTGGAGGAAATGTAGCAGTTTTCTTGCGAGCGGCGCAACGCGCCCTCAGGAGTTGTGTGCACACTTTTCCGACCCTCGACTATTGGTACTGGACAGGTCCAGGCAATTAGCCTAGGGTTTCCACAGCCCCTTACTGTGCCATGCCCAGAAAACGAGGCCTAAGGAAAACCATCACCCTTGACCTAAACATTGAGCAGATCGCCTGGCTTGACCAGCAAGCTGGCGACCTTGAATCACGATCGGCATATGTCCGTCGTCTTATCGCAAGTCTTATGGAGTCCCAATGCCCTCGGCGTTAATTGACTGGTCAATCACCGAAGACTTCCTAGAAGCCATCGGTCGCAGCACCGGCCCCATAGTTTTCGCTGTTTATCCCTCAGATCCGTCGCGGCCTTGCATCCACATCAAGGCGGACGCCGAGGACATCCCGCGTAACAAAATTGAACGCATACTTGCCCGCAACTCAGGCAGCAGCCTAGGTTTTGTCGTCAACCCACCCTCAGACCAGCCTGCTGTATGGGGCACCAAGCCGGAGCATATCAACCGCGCTGGTGAAATTAAAGCTTGGGGTGCTTCCAACGCACACATTGCTCACGCAATCGCCTGCTTCGCAGAGTGCGACGGCAATCTCGACCGCGAAGCTCAAGCAGCCCTACCTGCAATGGCGGGACTCCCAGAGCCAACGGTCTCGGTCTGGACTGGTGGCAAATCCCTACACCATTACTGGCTCTTCACCCCAGGCCAAGAGCCAGACATCCAAGATTTCTCCGACCTGCAACGCAGAATCGCCACAGCAATCGAGATTGTTGCGCCTGACTCCAAGCCAGACAAAGCCATCTCCAACGCATCTCGTGTCATGCGCCTGCCCGGTGGTATCCACCCCAGCACTGGCGAACGCACGGTTATCGCCTCGACCACCACCGAAACATTCACCCCAGACGAGATCGGTGCCGCTGCTCCAACAATTTTTCAACGTGGCACCCGGCCAGCAGAACCGTCTCATCACTGGTTTTCTAAACTCCCACCAGCAGAGCAGCGCACACTTGCTGTTGAAATCCTTCGTGATTACATCCCGCTTCGCACTGAAGCAGGCCAAGGCACCTATCCGGTCTGCTTCGCCTGCCTCGCCGCTCTAACCCACCATTTCGGACAGTCCCTTGCACAGGACATCGTTCTGGAAGCTGACTGGCAATCACCCGGTACATGGGAGCCAGCCAAGAAAATTCTCTCAATTGGTGATGCGCCAATCAGGGCTTCAATCAGCAAATTAATCAACACTGCAATATCAAATGGCTGGGAATTACCTCAAAATGTTGATACCGAAGAGCCAAACGAAGCACCAGAAGAACACCATGCTGTTATCCCTTTTCAGTTCCTTGGTTATGAACATGGCAAGCATTACTACATGCCTAGAGCAAGCTCACAAGCCATTGAACTTTCAATATCATCACACACAAAACTGCACCTGATTTCACTTACGAGTTCACTAGAGTTCTGGGAACGTAACTTTACAGTCAACGATAAACTTGACTGGGATCGTGCTACCGAATGGTTGATGCAAGAATCACATAAGAAAGGTGTATTTGATCCAGACCGAATCAGGGGACGCGGCGCTTGGGTGGATGCGAGTCGCGTAATCTTTCACCTTGGAATGAGAATGATAGTCGACAATCGTGAGCAAAAAGTATCAGACGGCATCTCAAGCTATTACTTTTACGAACACGCCAAACCCCTTGATGGGCCTAGCGAAGTCCCGTTAGATGACGATGTTTCAGTTCAGCTTTTCAACCTTGCAAAATCTTTCTCTTGGGAGTCGCCTTCCTATGCGTTCCTGCTTGCTGGCTGGGTTGCTCTTGCTCCTATCTGTGGCGCACTTGAGTGGCGCTCACATATCTGGGTCACCGGGGGCAAGGGCACGGGTAAGACAACAATCCTCAGCCGTTTCCTTAAGCCTTTGCTAGGCGGGATATATCAATCAGCCACAGGTGGCACCACTGAACCTGGCCTTCGCGCTGCTCTCCGGTCTGATGCAATCCCTGTACTGTTCGATGAATTTGAGCAGAACGACTCCCGCGAAAAACAAAATCGCGACAACGTTCTGGCCATGGCAAGGATCGCATCATCTGAAGGCGGCAAAATTATCAAAGGTTCAGCGGGTGGTGGTGCCGCTAATCAATATGAAATTCGCAGCATGTTCTGTGTTTCATCAATTAATGCTTCCTTAGTTCAGGGCGCTGATCGTGATCGCTTCTGTGTATTGACTCTGCAGAAGGGTGAAGGCGATTGGTTGCCGCTTGAGGCACAGATCGCCAAGCTCTGCACATCAGAGACTGGTCGCAGCCTGGTGGCACGAACACTGGCGCGGGTGCCGACTATTAGAGCCAACGCTCGGAAGTTTGCATCGGCCTTAGCCATCGAGCACGGTCAGCGTTTTGGAGATCAACACGGCACCTTGCTCGCAGGTGCATTCAGCCTTCTCCCCGGCAGTGATCGAGAGGTGTCTGATGCTGAGGCTGCTCAGTTCTGCTCTGACATCGACTGGACATCACAGCGGCGCGATGAGCGTGATGCTGATGAGGATCAGTGTCTTGCGCGGATCCTTGAATCGATGATCGCCGTCGAGGGCGGCAGAAGGTTCACAATCATGAATCTTGTTGAGAGTCTTTGCGGTCCCAAAATGGGAACCATCGAAGGCTCGGATGAAACTGCGGAAAAAGTTCTTGGCAGATATGGAATCAGGCTTATGTCCGGTTCGATGATGATTGCGAACTCAAATACGAATTTAGAGCGGCTCTTGGATGAAACGGCGTGGTCTGGAGGGGCTCATAAGCAAGCACTGAAGCGGGTTTTGGGCGCTTCAGGCTCCACGGGAATGGTGAGATTTTGCGGAAGTAAGTCATCTAGAGCTACAGTGATTCCACTGACGGCAATTATCGACACGGATTAGCTCAAACCCCAGTCATACCAACCTGTATCACTTTAGCGATACACCGATACACGACCGATACGCCGACATCCACTGCGGCGCAAGGGTTGTATCGATGTATCGCTTTTTTGTGCCCACGAGTAAGTATGTGTGTGAGAGAGAGAGAGTATATATATATATATATATATATTTATTGATACAGATTATTATTGATACATCCCAGTCATACCAGGGGTTTTGCCCGTATCACTCCCCGATACATTTGTATCGTTCACTGCGCCGCAAGGGATCTCGGCGATACGGTGCCTGAAAAGAGCCTCCAGCTAGCCTTATCCCATGGCAATTACCTTCGACGCTGAAGAAATAACCGGCAAGCTGGATGCCATCAGGCTCACCCAGCTGCCATTCGCTGCATCGAGAGCAGCCAATCAGCTCGGCTGGGAGCTGAAGAACAACGCCTGGCCCGCTTTTGCTCGGAGAGCCTTCACATCGTCAGGACCACCAGTGCCATTCACGACTGGCGGGGGTGGGGTTACTGGGGGCTTGCTGTACAAGCACAATCGTGGTGAGACGAAACTTGAAATCAGCCTTGATCGCCCTGCGCCTAAGGGGCAAGATCCGGCTCGCTACTTAGCTCCTTCGGAATCAGGCGGCTCGATCTACATCACCAGATTTTCCAGAGCGGTTAAGTCGAGGGGGTACATGCCATCGAATTATCAATATGCAGCGCCCTTGAAAGGCAGTAACGGTTTCGCTGGCCAAATGAACGGCAAGGTCATCAAGCCTGGGTACTACCAATCAATTCTTGCTGGGCTCGCTAGAGGATCTACTCCTACCAAAACGCCTTCAGGCAACCGCTCTAGGTCTAGATTTACGGGCTATAGATTTTTCTCCGTGCCAGAAGCTCGCGGCAGCCTTAAGCCTGGTATTTACAGGGCAAAAGGCCGTGGCGAGCTTCAGCAGCTGTTTAGCTATTTGGACTCAGTACCTACGGTTCCATCGATCTGGAATTTTGAAGAGTTTGCGGAACGCGAATCATTGCCCATACTTGAGCGCATACTCCCCCAGTTCATTGAGGAGGCGTTGAAGTGATCGAAAAGTGCCAGCAGTCTGAGTTCATGATGGAAAGGATTCGTAGGCAGTCCCAGCAAATGAGCCGTGACGAGCTGCTCGTGGTAGTGGAGACTCTGAGCCGCCTTTACTGCACCACAAAAGCTGGAGCCAACTGGCTGGCCAAGGAAGCGGCTAAGAATTTGTCAGCCGGTTGTTGACACGTTGCGTTTAGGGTTTATATTTCTGTTGCAAACAAAATTGCGTTTTCGATGCCTTCTATCGCTTCTCTCAGAAAACAGGTCAAGCAAGCTGATGACGCTTACAGGGCTGGCAATGCTCTCATGAGTGACCAAGACTTTGACCGGCTCGCGGCTGCCCTTCGAGCCGTTGCACCATTCGCACCTGAGTTGATGCTCCCCGGTGGTGGATCCGCGCTTTTGAGCTTGAATAATGGTGACAGTGAGGAGCTAGACCACTGGATCGCCATGAGCGGCGCCCAGGAGCCGCTGTGCGTCTCTGAGAAGGTTGATGGGTGTGCAATAGCCATCCGCTACGTTTTAGGCCGCTTAGAGGCTGCTTGGACGCGATCTGGTGCTGACGCCACTGCTTTAGTTGCTCGTGTTGCTCCAAAAAAACTCTCGCAGCCTCTTTCTGTTGAAGTTCGCGGCGAGTTGTACGACTCGGTGACTGGCAAGCAAAGCGTTCCTGCTCAAGCTTTGCGTAAGCCGAATCACACTGGCGACGGACTGGGTTTTATCGCCTATACGCTTGTGGATGCTGATGGCGATGAGTTCTTGACGCTTGAGCGTTTAGCTGCTCTTGGACTCGACACTGTGTCAGCCGTTTGCTGCACTACTGTCGCTGACGTGATCGCTTGTCATCGCCAGTGGAAAGCTGGTTGTTTCGGTCGGTCGGAGCTGCCCACCGATGGCATCGTTATCAGGATTGCGGACCACTCCGCGCAGCAAGCTCTGGGCTGTAACAGCAAGGCTCCCAATTATGCTTTCGCTATGAAGTGATGGGCATAGTCATGCACTGGTACACCAGATTCTGGGAGCGATTCGCTATCGGTATCCTCGTTAGATCCAGCAACATCTCTCTTCTTGCCTTCAAAGATATTGACCTTGACCAAATCATCATGGCTGGATCGCCGGATGATCCTGCTGCAATGGCTTTCATCGATGCCAACACCCCGGACGATGAGAACTACACAGATCCCGACTCATTGATGTTGGAACGCTTATTTCATGCTCCAGATGGAGAAAAACCAAACTAAAAAAAACATGCAAACAGTTCACCTCAAAAAATCCAATGACTTCGCAATCTTTATCGAGAACCCCGGAGGAAGCTGGTTTGAAATCTCAGGACAAGGGCGAGTTGCACTCACCCCAGGCCGATATGTCGAGCGGCTTGAGGCTGAAAAAAGGATTGAAAGACTTCGGTCAATGGGTTACAAGCGACAGCGACTGGCCTGTGATTCGTGAGATTGCTGGCACGATCAGCTGCATGACAGTTGTCACCTATGTCTCTGGCTACACGGTCGGGACTTGGTTCCACAAAACTAAAAATCAACTAATCAACAAAATTAATGACACGATTAATCGGCCTTTATAGCAATGCACCGGGCTCCGGGAAGTCCACTGTTGCGTGGATGTGCGGAGGTCTCACGCTTTCGTTTGCAGACCCGTTGCGAAATTTTGTTTCTCACACTCTGTCAATGCTCGGCCACGATGGGATGTCTTTGGTAAGGAGTAGTAAGGAGGAACGAGTCCCTGGGTTAGGAGTGACGCCTCGTCAGATGATGCAAACTCTCGGCACTGAGTGGGGCAGGGCTTGCATCCATCCCGATTTTTGGGTGATGATTGCTGAGGCTGACGCTCGGTCGTGGATGGGGCAGGTTGATGTTGCGTTTGACGATGTGCGGTTTCCGAATGAAGCTGAGATGATCCGAAGGCTTGGTGGCGAGCTATGGCTCGTGGACCGGCCTGGTGTTGTCTACGAGGGTGATCATGCGAGCGAGGGTGCTTTGCATGACATCGTGCCTGACGCCGTGGTTCATAACAGCGGAAGCCTGGGGCACCTCCGGGAAGTAGTCACTGGCCTACTCGAATGACCATCACTATTAATTTTCTTGTATCTGGCTTTTGTTTATGGTTTGCTTTGGTCGTATTATTCCTTTTCTAATTGTCACTCTTTTTGTTTCTATTGCTTTACATGAACATGCCCTTATTTTTCCTGCTGGCACTGGTGACGGGACCACCTATCCAGCGAGTCGGTGAGACCTGCCCGCTGGGGTACTGGCGAAACGGTGGATACTGTGTCGTTTCGCCTGGAGCTGTTGAGGTTCGGGATACGCTGCCAAACCCGGCTCTTGATACCTGCCCTGTTGGCTGGTATAGGGCTAAGGGATACTGCTTGAGGACTCGCTAGATTTAAGCCATGACAGGATTTGAGTCAGAAGCTGCAGCCGCAGCACATGAGCAGCACATGAGAACCGTTTACCTCGATGTGCTTTACGAGTTAGACAAGCGTGACGACCCTGGCCATGAGTTCAGGGGTTGTTATACGGGTTTGTTCCAACAGTATGGAGAGAAGCATGACGGTTGAGATTGCTAACACGTCTGACGGTCTTGGTCTTAACGTAAGAGTCTGTGAGGAAAACATGTGCCTCACGGGCTTTTGCAGCAGTATGCACCTCGTTGAAAAGAAAGCCAATGAGCTTAGAGCTGCTATCCGCAAGCAAGCCGCTGAGGCATTTGCTGAGATACAACAGCTAGAGGCCGAGGCTATGGGCGTGCCTGGGCCACGATGAGCGTACAGACCGAACAGCAGCGTCTCGAAATGCCTGCTCATCCTCTGCCTGTATTGGAGCGCAACCAAGACGTGAAGATTTACATGGGCGCAGGCTGGGCTAAAGGCACGGTCATTCGTTCGGATTTAGACGGCTGCACCGTTCGGCTACCTCAACTCCAGAGAACCGTCCGTGTTCGCGATGCTCGTAACATTGTGCCCTTGTGACTCGCAAGCATCCGGTTTTTACCGGGGGACTTGCAACCATTCGGTTTTTAGGGGGTCGAGGACTGGCAAGGGGTCGGTTTTCTTTATGTTTTCACACACACAAAAATGCACACGGTTATAGGCAGGTTTATGGGGTCTTCGGCGTTATAAAAAATATTTACTGAGCTATTCGCATAAGTTCAAAAAAATATTCTTATTGCGAATTGATTGCAATAAGAAAGTAGGGCACTAAATATCATAATCCTAACTCGATGCGAGTTAGCATCAGATAACGATACCTTACTTTAGATTTAACAATCACTATTCTAAACATTGCTAAACGCATTGTTTAAGCAAACTCAAAAAGTAGGTGTTAGCTACTTTGTTAGTTTGTTGTTAATAGTGTTGTTTTGGTTCGAGCAAGATAGGGCGAGCCCTATGTAGGCGAAACCGTAGCCGCGCTATTCAAGCGAAACCGTAGCCGCGCTATTCAAGCGAAACCGTAGCCGCGCTATTTGGGCGAAACCGTAGCCGCGCTATTCAAGCGAAACCGTAGCCGCGCTATTTGGGCGAAACCGTAGCC
>Ga0208425_1000353_pt1 | contig 16019 bp, 15 predicted proteins | sample DEB08_DNA_4_FD_185496 | JGI IMG/M metagenome (GOLD analysis project Ga0208425, IMG submission 185496) | Aqueous microbial communities from the Delaware River and Bay under freshwater to marine salinity gradient to study organic matter... | ecosystem: Environmental > Aquatic > Marine > Coastal ...
TTTTCATAGGCTACTTTTGCTTGATAAGCAGCGGTTGATGCAGCAGCAGCAGCTTTTTCATCTTCTAATTTTTGAAGGAACGCCTCAAGTGCTGTCTGTCTTTCCATTTCCTCTAAGATCTCAGCCATCATTGCTTGAGCAGCAAGCTCTGCCTCGAGTTGAGCCTCAAATAAAGCGAGCTCTTGCTCAATGGCTAATTGCTCTATACGAGCAGCTATTTCAGCGTCTCTAGCTAACTTGGATTGATAAGCAGCAGTAGATTTAGCAGCAGCAGCTTTTTCATCTTCTAATTTTTGAAGGAACGCCTCAAGTGCTGTCTGTCTTTCCATTTCCTCTAAGATCTCAGCCATCATTGCTTTTGCAGCTAACTTAGCCTGAATTGCTGCCTCTGACTCAGCAAATACAAAAATCATTTGTTCTGGATTCTCTTCAATTGAAACGACTAGGTCTGAACACGGAACAACAAAGTCCATAACAAACTCTTCAATTGTTACAACGCTTGAACCCTTTCCTACAAGTTTGTCACCTATAGAAAAAGATCTAAATCCAGTTTCAGCAGTTTGATAATATGTGAGGTGATTTTTATCAGAGTCGTAGGACTCAACAATTGCTTTAACGTTGCTTGAACTCATTATTTCATCACCTTGAGCAAATGAGCCATTACCCTTGAGTAACAGGACTGAAGTTAAATTACCATCATCATCGATATCGCCTTCTAGCTGATCAAAACAAGGGTCATTCATCAGTGCAACATCAATCTCTTCTTGAAGAGCCGAGATTTCATCACCTCCCGCGAAGCTAGAAGTTGAAAGTAAAATTATAGAAAAGGAGATTAGAAAACTAAAAATTTTATTCATTCAAAGATTATAAATAAAAAACCCAGAGCAAGCTCTGGGTTTTTGTATTTTGAACTATATTAATCTAGATCATGTTAATAAGAAGTCTTATTAGAATGGGTTAACATAATTGCTTACACAGTTTGCATAAGCGTCCCATCTGCTAGCACCAAACTCAGTACCATTTGCACTCTGTGGACCCTTATTAAATAAAGTGCCGTCAGCTAAAGAAGCTTCAAATAGAGCAATGTTTGCATCAGACAACCCTAGAGCATACTTACAAGCTTCGTGTGCAGCTTCAGTTACAACGATTACCTCATCCTCTACCACAAGCTCTCCAATGACTTCTTCTTCAAGAGAGGCTCTGTAGGCAGCAGTCGAAGCTGCAGCGGCAGCTCTTTCGTCCTCTAACTTTTGCTGAAAAGCCGCAAGAGCAGCAGCTCTTGCCATTTCTTCTTCAATTTCTGCCATCATTTCTTGAGCAGCAAGCTCAGCCTCGAGCCTGGCTTCAAAAGCAGCTAACTCAGCTTCGAGAAGGGAATCTCTGTAAGCTTGAGTTGCAGCAGCTGCAGCGGCTCTCTCATCCTCTAGTTTCTGTTGGAATGCAGCAAGTGCAGCGGCTCTTGCCATTTCTTCTTCAATTTCTGCCATCATTTCTGCGGCGGCAGCTTCAGCAGCAAGCTGCGCTTCAAAGGCAGCTATTTCTTTTTCAATTTCAATTTCTGCCATACGGGCAGCCATTTCAGCATCTCTTGCTAACTTGGATTGATAAGCAGCAGTTGACTTGGCAGCGGCAGCCCTTTCTTCCTCAAGTTTTTGTTGAAAAGCTTCAAGAGCAGCTTGTCTAGCCATCTCAGCCTCAATCTCAGCCATCATTTCTTGAGCGGCAAGTTCAGCTTCAAGCTTGGCTTCAAATGCAGCTAGTTCATCCTCAACTTTTTGTTCTGCAAGTGCAGCTTCCATTTCTGCTTTAAACGCATCGATTTCTGCTTTAGCTAAATCTTCAGCCAGCTGTGCTTCAAATGCAGCTAGTTCTTCATCAAGGTTTTCATAATAGACCTGGTCCCTGTCGTCGCCACCTGCATAGACATTAAGTGTCAAAAACAGAAGCGCTAAAAATTTTATTGATTTATTAATCACGTTAATCCCCTAAAAGAGTTAAAAGTAACATATATATGTATCTACACTTTATTTTATACTAGATATATTTTGCTGAAAGATCTAATTCATGAAATTATTTGAAGATAAGTTTGAGTCATTTTTTAGTGATGTTAAGCTCCAAGAATTCAAGGAAGAGTGCCTGCTAAAAAGCCTGATGGCGTTCAAAATTAAGAATGGAAATGTCCCCAAATGGACTGATGCATTAAATAAGTTGAATGCTATTAAAAAGGGCGAATTAGGTCTAGATGAGCCATATATTTCAATCAAGAATATTGACTCCTCCTCAGAAAATATTGAAACCAATCTGAAGCAATTATTACCCTGGAGAAAAGGTCCATTTATTCTCAATGATTTAAAATTAGAGAGTGAGTGGATTGGCGGCTTAAAATGGCAACGCATCAAAAACAAGATTAGACCACTCAAAAATAAACGGGTTCTTGACGTAGGCGCTGGAAACGGATATTTCACAATTAGGATGGCCCTTGAGGGTGCAAGAAAGGCACTTGGAGTTGAACCTTTTCTGTTATTCAATTATCAATTTGCAGCAATCGATTCTTTGGCTAAAAGCAACTCTAACTCAATGCTGATTCCATTAAGGCTCGAAGAATTACCAAATATGCCTATATTTGATAGTGTGTTTTCTATGGGGGTGCTCTATCATCAGAGAGATCATTTGGAGCACCTATCTAAGCTAAAAAAAATGATGGCGCCCGACTCAGAACTGATACTTGAAACATTGATAGTTGATGGCCAAAAAAACTACGCATTAGTTCCTGAAGGAAGGTACGCAAACATGCGGAATGTTTATTGTCTTCCCAGCACTGATACTCTCAGGTCTTGGCTTTCTGATGTAGGCTATAAAAATATAAGCCTCATAGATGTCTCTGTAACAACTCCTGAAGAACAAAGAAAAACACCATGGATTGGAGATAATCCTGCATCACTTGAGGATTTTCTTGACCTCTCAAATCCGTCATTAACAATTGAAGGTTATCCAGCACCAAAGCGGGCAATATTTACATGCAGTAACTAATTAATCGATGATTTACTCAATCAGAGTATAATTCACCTTCACTTTGAGGCATGCTATGAAATTTCGTCTTTTAATCAGCTTATTAATTTTTGTCTTTAATATTAGTCATGCCCAGCCAGGCCCTCAAGTTGTTGTCAGCATAAAACCAATTCACAGTATCGTTGAATCTCTCATGGACGGTATTAACTCTCCTGAACTGCTTCTTGAATCTAATCATTCTGCTCATACCTTTCATCTCAAACCCTCACAGATTAAAATGATTGAGACTGCTGATCTTGTAATCTCAATTGGCGATGAATTCGAAATTGGACTTCGTAAAGCGCTCAAAAATTTGGATCAATCTAAACGATTTGATATTATAAGTTTAGAGGGCCTAAGAATTCATGGATACAGAGCTGATAAGATTTATGAAAAAGATTTTCAAGAGCAAAGTCATGAGTCTGCAACTAAAGATATGCACTTATGGCTTGATATAGACAACATGAAAAAAATTTCGCAGCATATCAGTCGACTTCTTACAGAGATTAATCCTGATAACCAGCGTAAATATAAAAATAACCTAGCTTCATTAACTTCAAAACTTGATGCTTTACAAATTGATATAGAAAAGCAAATGCTCCCTTTTTCATCTAATCTTTATGCAACGTATTCAGACACCATCCAATATTTTGAAAAGAAATACAACTTGGAAAGACCAGTAATCGTAACTCCATATCACGGAGCAAGGCTCAGTATAAATAGAACCCTTGCGTCTAAAAATACAATCAATGATTTAAATATCTCTTGTCTTATATATGGAACTGAAGTAAGAAAAAGTCAGATAACTGTATTATCAGAGGGACTCAACCTCAATGCACATAAGGTAGATATTTTGGGTCAACAATTTAATAAAGGCCCTAATCACTATTTTAATTTAATGAAGAGAATTTCAAATCAAGTTGCCTCATGTCTCTAGTAAGAAAAAGTTTCAATAAAGCTTCAAGCATTTACAATGAGAATGCATTTCTTCAAAATGAGATTGCTACTAGGCTCTCTGAAAAACTAAAAGTCATCTCTATCGAGCCTGAAACCATCATAGATCTTGGATCTGGAACGGGTTTACTTAGCAATAAAACTGCCAAGATATTTCCTGATGCCCGATTAGTGTGTGTTGATTTTGCACAGCAGTCATTGGTTAAGAATTCTCAAAAGCTAAAAGTTTGTGCGAACACATACCAACTTCCTTTTAAATCGAATAGTGTTGACTTTGTTGTTTCAAATTTAATGATGCAGTGGTGCGCAGACCTGAAAACACTTTTTAATGAGTGTCATCGAGTACTCAAACCTCAGGGATTAATTCTCTTTACAACCTTTGGTCCTGAAACACTTAAAGAGCTGAAGAGGAGTTGGTCTGTGGTCGATAGCAACCCTCATGTCAATGAATTTATTGACATGCATGACATTGGTGACCAGATGATTCAGTCCGGTTTTCAGAGCCCTATCATGGAGATGGAAAAGTTAACACTCACCTATGAAAAAGTTTTAGACCTGATGAGAGACCTCAAGGGGATAGGCGCCCAAAGTGTTGAAAATAGATCAAAGTCGCTGACTGGAAAAACAAAATTTAAGAAAATGTTAGATATGTATGAAAGCTATCGTGAGAATGGAAAGGTTCCAGCAACCTATGAGGTCATCTATGGGCACGCTTGGAAAAATGACATCAAGTTTGAAGCCATTTCATTGGAGAATTAATTATTTCACTGAGGCTATTTCGAGCAAATCTCCAACTCGGAGAACAGCATGGTCGCAAAGTAAAATTGCATTTTGACCAAAAAATGCCCCGTTTGCTTCCTCGCTCAACTTTAGCTTAGCAAGCGTTGCCAGAGGCTCTTTAGGGTTTTCAATTGCACCAGTCTCTTGGTTAATCGTCGTAATTTTGCATCGCTTGCAAGGCTTTCTCAATCCAAACTGATAACCACTCTTTTCGCATTCCAAATTGGATGAGGTCATCATCTCAACATTGGGTAGTCCATTAACCACTATGTTGGGTCTGAATCGATTCATTGAAACTTCAAATGAATCATTTTCCGAAAGGCCATTATTTAGCTTACTGAGTGACTCCCATGAAGTGATTAGATATGGAAACTGATCAGAGAATGCACTTTCAGCATGAACTCCATCTAGATATTTTTTAGGAACTGGGCGCTTGCCTGTGTGATCAAATCTGATAAGCCTTAGGGCACCCCCACCATACTCTCCAAGAACATCAGTGAGCCATTGAGAAGCATTATCGCCTTCATCGAAAGCATCGCACAAATCATCCCAAACCATTGCTTTGACTTTATTGCCTCTTGATGAATCTAAAGGAACCTTGAGAACCTTTTGGTTTGTCGAAGTTAGAATCAATGAATCAGAATCAATACTGGTCTCTATTGTTGTCATTAACTCTATTTCACGCTGAGAAATAAAATTGTACTTATGGTCAGTAACCATCCACTCACGATCGAACTTAAGACCACGCTTCGCAGTTTGAGCTTCTGTCAGAGCAATACCCTTGAGGGATTTGACTGGGTAGATATATAGATCAGTGATTTGAGCCATAACTTCCCCTGAGCCTGATTATTGTTTTAGTTTATATCCAGTTCGAAACATCCAAGCTATTATAGCAATACAAATAGCAAGAAATAAAAACACCATAAATAAACTAATCCCAACGCTAACATCTGAAACTTCAAAAAAGCTCCACCTAAATCCGCTCACAAGATATAGAACCGGATTAAAGAGAGTCACCTTCTGCCATAGGTCTGGGAGCATACTGATTGAATAAAAGCTGCCTCCAAGAAATACCAGCGGTGTAATAATAAGAAGCGGGATAATTTGAAGCTTCTCAAAGTTATCAGCCCAAAGTCCAATGATAAATCCAAACAAGCTAAAAGCGATACAGGTTAGAACAAGAAACCCAAGCATCCAGAATGGATGTGCAATATTCAAATCAACAAACAGGTTGGCTGTTGCCAGAATGATTGTTGCTAAGATAAGAGATTTCGTCGCAGCTGCGCCGACGTAACCTATTAAAGTCTCATAAAAAGAGACAGGAGCAGACAGGAGTTCGTAGATTGTCCCCGTAAACTTAGGAAAGAAGATGCCAAACGATGCATTAGAAATACTCTGAGTTAAGACCGACAACATGGTGAGACCTGGAACAATAAATAGGCCGTATGAGACACCCTCGATGTTCTCTATCCTTGACCCTATAGCAGAACCAAATACCACAAAGTATAGAGCAGTAGATATGACAGGAGAGGCGACACTTTGGAAGAGTGTTTTCCAGAATCGTAGCATCTCATTGAAATAGATGACCTTAATTGCAGTTAGATTCATGACTCCTCCTTAACCAGGTCAACAAAAATATCTTCTAGTGAGCTTTGCTCCACCTTCAAATCTTTTAATAACAATCCTGAATTTGTTATTTCATGAAGAACCTCAGAGACATCAGCCGTCTCATCCTTAACGACATAAGTATACGAAATCTGAGTGCCATCTTCATTTAGCTCAATATCGTATTTCTCTAGTGTGCTTGGAATTTTTTTAACTGGTTCTTTAAGGTCAATAAGGAGCTGCTTTTTACCAAGACTCTCCATCAGTTCATCTTTTTTCTCAACCAATAAAAGCTCACCATTACTAATGACACCGACTCTATCAGCTATCTCTTCTGCCTCTTCGATATAGTGTGTTGTAAGGATAATCGTAACGCCCTGTTTGCGAAGTTTATTGACGATCTTCCACATATCTTTTCTTAGTTCGACATCAACGCCAGCTGTTGGCTCATCCAAAAACAATACTTTAGGCTGATGGGATAGAGCTTTAGCAATTAACACTCGCCTTTTCATCCCTCCAGACAAGGCCCTAATTTCAGAATCTTTCTTATCAAAAAGTGATAGATCTTTGAGCAGTTGCTCCAAGTATGCATCGTCTCTTTTGGCACCAAATAATCCCCTACTGAATCTTACAGTGCCCCATACAGTATCAAAAGCCCCTAAAGTTAATTCTTGGGGAACAAGACCAATCATAGATCTTGTTTTTCTAAAGTCACTAATAATATCAAAACCATCAACAGTGACAGATCCTGATGAAGGAGAGATTATTCCACATATAGTAGAGATTAAGGTCGTCTTACCAGCACCATTTGGACCTAAGAGAGCAAGAATTTCGCCACGATTGATCTCCAAGTCTACGGTTTTGAGTGCCTCAAAACCTGACTTGTAGGTCTTTGATAGCCCTTGGATTGAAATAATTGAGTCCATTATTTTATTAAATTATTTGACACGAAGAAATGCTAGATTTTACTTAGTAAATTCTTCTTAATCTAACTATATAGAGTTTAATATTTTTCTTTTCAAGTTCACAAAAAAATTATTTTTTTCTGCTAAGAGAGTTCTTCATGCCAGGGTGGGTTTGCACCTTTTCTTGTTACAGTAATACTTGCCACTTTATTCGCAAAATTAAGTGCTTTTATTAATTGATTATTTTTGATAGCATTTAGGCTACCTCTATTAAGCAAGCCCTGCTGATCAAGGCTAAGAAGAAAGCCTGCGTTAAAAGTATCACCTGCAGCAATCGTGTCAACTACATCAACCTTTTGACTTTCAGCAAATACTTCACTGTCATTCCCATAGATTACTTTTGACCCCTCAGAGCCTAAGGTTAATATGACGAGCTTAACTCCATTATCAAGCCAATTTTTACTCACCTCATTAAAGTCTTCAGCCCCATAAAGATAGCGATAGTCTTCATCTGAAATTTTAATAATATCAACCTTATGGGTTAGCTCAATAAACCGAGCTAAATAATTTTGTTTGTTTTCAATGAAATCTGGACGTACGTTCGCATCAAAATAAATCGGCAAGTACCCTGATACTTGCTCGATAAACCACTGCCAACTCGACCCGCAGGGTTCTGCTTGAAGACTTATGCCTCCAACGAGTAATGCCTTTGCCTTTTTAACTCCATTTATAAATGGTTTGAGGCTCTTTTGATCTAATAATCTTCCAGCAGAGTGCTCATCTACAAAGGTGTACTGTGCAATACCATCAATTACATCAGCATAGGCAAGAGTTGTTGGACGATTTGTCTTAATGACAAAGTCTTCTTTAACCTTAGAATGTCGCAATGTATTCTCAATCAATTCTCCATAACTATCATTGGATATGGCACCAAAATAATAGCTATCAGCATCCAAACGACCAAGAGCAATGGATGAATTAAAATTACTGCCTCCAACATGAGGTGTATATTCAGCCTCTCCACGAAAAGAGACCATATCGATTAGTGATTCACCTGCACAGATTATCATTTTAGATCTTTAAAATTATTTTGAAAATACCAGCATAATTTTACAACATAGATTCCTATGCTTTTGAATATTGATTTAGTGATTTAAACCATCGTTGTAAATAAGGCTTGCTAGTGACTTTGTTTCTCTAATTAAAATTGGAGTTTGAAAAAACTAGTCAAGTTAATAAATGGTTTTTTTTATAAAAGACGACTGCCGTTGTCAATAGGCAAGTCATTAGTCGCCAAAACAACAGAATTATCTGTACGATAAAATCCTAATACCAAACACTCACTCATAATTGGGCCGACCTGTTTGGGAGCAAAATTTACAACGCCCATAACTTGCTTATCTTGAAGTTGATCCTTGTTATATAGGTCTGTAATTTGCGAACTTGATTTTTTGATTCCAATTTCAGAACCAAAGTCAACGTGAAGTATGTAAGCAGGCTTTCTTGCTTCTGGAAAATCCTCAACCTTAATTATCGTCCCAATTCTTATATCAACTTTTTCAAAATCTTGCCACGTAATGGTCACATCTTCTCCCATTATTGTTCGCCAAGTAGCTGATTTAATCCATTTTCTAATGCTAAAGTAAAACCTTTGTCATTACCTGGATTGGCAGCGCAATGACCAAATGGTGAATCAAAGGGACTGAATTCAACATTTGGTATAAAGCTGGCTTCAATGGCATTATCTTCAGGTGGAAAATATAGATCTTGAGAACATGGCATCAGAATGGTTTTGGCCTTTATTGATTTAAGGGCCATCTCAAAATTGCCCTGATAAATTGGCCCAATACTGATGTCACTGGTCTGCCAAGTCCTTAGCTTAGAAATAAGATTGTTGGCATCCCAATTTTTGGCGTGATCTTCCTCCCAATCAACCAATAGATCCTCAAATGATTCATAACCAATTGTTTTATAGAGTGAGTCTCGATAAAAAGTTTGGGAAAAAGCCCATCCCGCATAAACTCTTGCAAATGCTTTTAGTCCCTCAATAGGTGGAGAAGTGTATTCACCTTTATTCCAATTTTGATCTGCACAAAGCGCAGCTCTAACCCCTTCAAGAAATACAAAGTTGTGTGGTGAAGTTTTTGCAGAGGCGCAGAAGGGCAAAATAGCATCAACAAAATCAGGGTACTGAGCAGCCCATTGATACGCCTGACATCCAGCCATTGACCATCCTGTCACCAGAGCAATTCTCTTTACTCCTAATGCCTCAGTCAGAAGGCGATACTGGCATGCAATATTATCCCAGAGAGAAACATGAGGGAACCTTGGGCCATCCTGAGGCGACTCAGTATTGCTTGGAGAGGAAGAGATGCCATTGCCAAACATATTAACTGAAACAATAAAGTGCCTATCTGGATTTATTGCTCTTCCAGGACCGAAGAATCCTTCATTCCTTTGATGTGACCCAGTATAAAAGGTAGGCAAAACAACAACATTACTTTTATTGGCATCCAATTTACCATAGGTTTTATAGGCCAAGAATGCTGAATGAAGAACCTCTCCAGAGAGAAGAGTTACATCGCCTAGTTCAAATTTATCATAGCTCATTTCAGCAAATTTTTATCAACAGTCTAGAGTATTATCTCTCTCCCATTGACTGAGATGTGCTGAATAGTCATTCCATTGACTTTGCTTAAGCTTGATGTAAGCATCAATCAATTCATCTCCAAGCCTTTCTCTCAAAACATCACTCTCCTCGAGAAGTCGAAGAGCATCAAGTAGATTTTTTGGAAGCTGTTTATAACCTTCAATATCTTTACCAAGCTCATACATATTGATATCTAATGGATCACCAGGATCTCGGTTTGCTGCTATTCCATCTAGTCCACATGCGAGAATAGCGGCCTGCATAAGGTAAGCATTTGCAGCGCCATCCATTAGTCTCAATTCAAATCTACCAGAGTCTGGGACTCGAATCATATGCGTGCGGTTATTCCCTCCATAAGTAATTGAACTTGGAGACCATGTTGCTCCAGAGAGAGTTCTTGGTGCATTAATTCGTTTATAACTATTTACAGTTGGATTAAAGATTGCTGTTAATCTGTCTGCACTATGCATAATTCCGCCTAAGAACTGATATGCCAAAGAAGATAATCCTAGCCCCCTGCTATCATCATCCCCATTAAAGAGATTTTTAGAGCCATCAAGGCTCCAGATAGAGAGGTGAGAGTGACAACCATTGCCCGTCAAGTGGCTGAATGGTTTTGGCATAAATGTAGCACGCATTCCATGAAGTTCTGCTATCGATTTCACCATAAATTTAAAAAATACTTGACGATCGGCAGTGGTAAGTGCGTCGTCAAAATCCCAGTTCATCTCAAATTGACCATTGGCATCCTCATGATCATTTTGATAGGGCCCCCAACCGAGCTCAATCATACTGTCACAAATTTGCTTAATCACTGGGTACTGTCGCATTAAAGCTTGCTGATCATAACAAGGCTTACTTTGGGTATCTTTCTCATCTGAAATATCTGTGCCATCATCATTAATTAAATGGTACTCACACTCAACCCCCGTTTTCATTCTAAAACCTTGTTTTTCAGCTTCAGCAAGTTGCCTCTTTAATGCTACTCTTGGAGACGCCTCCACTGGTTTACCGTCCATCCATAGATCCGAGGCAAGCCAAGCAACTTCAGGCTTCCATGGCAGTTGAATTAAACTGTCTGGATCAGGAATAGCAAACATGTCAGGGTGAGCAGGTGTCATATCAAGCCAGGCAGCAAATCCAGCGAAACCGGCACCCTCTTTTTGCATATCATCTATAGCCCTTGCAGGAACTAATTTAGAGCGGAGACTACCAAATAAATCCACAAAGCTAATCAAAAAATATTCAATGCCTCGTTCTTTAGCAACCTTACTGAGTTTAATAGCCATAAATCCTCCTATCTGTCATTTTTTATAAATAATTTAAGTAGTTTACATTCCATTTTTTCCAGGAATCCAACTTGTACCAGCTAATGGGACTCCAGCCATAGCAGCAGCTTCCATTGTCAATGCTACCATATCCTCTGGCTCCAAATTATGCACATGGCTTTTGCCACAAGCGCGCGCCAAAGTTTGCAACTCAAGAGTCAAAACGTTAATGTAGTTTGCTAATCTTCGGCCCCCTAGTATTGGATCAAGCCTTTTAGCAAGCTCAGGATCTTGCGTCGTAATTCCAGCTGGGTCATTACCCGCCTGATAATCATCCCAAAATCCAGCAGCAGATCCAATTTCCTTATACTCATCATCAAATTCTGGGCTTTGATCGCCGAGAGCGATTAGCGCAGCAGTGCCTATAGAGACTGCATCAGCACCAAGGGCTAGGGCTTTAGCCACATCAGCACCACTCCTTATACCACCAGAAACAATCAGCTGAACTTTACGATGCATATCCATCTCTTGTAGGGCCTCAACAGCCATTCTGACAGCTGGTAGTGTTGGAATGCCAACATGCTCAATAAATACATCTTGAGTTGCTGCTGTTCCACCTTGCATACCGTCAACAACAACGACGTCTGCTCCTGCCTTAACTGCTAAAGTAACATCATAGAAAACTCTTGTAGCCCCAACCTTTACATAAATCGGCTTCTCCCAGTTAGTGATTTCACGGAGCTCTTGTATCTTAATTTCAAGATCATCAGGCCCAGTCCAATCTGGATGTCGACACGCAGATCTCTGATCGATTCCCTCAGGAAGATTTCTCATTTCTGCAACTCTTGGAGAGATTTTTTGACCTAAAAGCATACCTCCGCCACCTGGCTTAGCGCCCTGACCAAGAACAATTTCAATGGCATCAGCACGCCTTAAATCATCAGGATTCATTCCATATCTTGATGGTAAGTATTGGTATATGAGAGTTTTAGAGTGCCCTCTCTCTTCAGGCGTCATACCACCATCACCTGTTGTAGTGCTTGTGCCCGCAAGCGTTGCACCTCTGCCTAAAGACTCTTTTGCCTGAGCTGAAAGAGACCCAAAACTCATACCAGCAATAGTGACAGGTGTTTTTAAATGGATTGGATTTTTTGCAAATCGATTTCCAAGGACTACTTCAGTGGTACATTTTTCTCGATAACCCTCTAAAGGATAGCGCGAAGTTGATGCACCAAGAAAAACTAAGTCATCAAAAGTAGGGATATCTCTCTTTGCTCCAAAGCCACGAATATCATAGATACCTGTTTTCGCTGCTCGCTGAATTTCAGCAATAACATGCCTAGGAAAAGTTGCTGATTCTATTAATGTTGGATTATCTTTACTCATAATCTAGTCTCCTTAGTATTCATCAACTTGGTCAATGTCAAAATTATATAATTTTCGTGCAGAGCCATAACGTCGAAAATCCTCAACTTTATATCCCATATTTGATTGTTTAAGTAATTCTGTAAGCTCTTGTTTGTGCTCATCACGCATTTCTTTTTCAATACAATCCGTACCCAAACTTTTGACTTTGCCGCGAACATAAATTTTAGCTTCATAAACTGAATCCCCTAGAGCATCTCCAGCATCTCCACAAACAACAAGACAACCAGACTGGGCCATAAATGCACTCATGTGGCCGATATTACCACCGACTACAATGTTGACTCCCTTCATTGAAATACCACAACGCGAACTCGCATCACCTTCAATAACAAGCAGTCCCCCATGAGCAGTTGCAGCTGCATATTGGGATGCATTTCCAGTCACACGAACCTCACCAGACATCATATTTTCAGCAAGGCCTGGTCCAGCATTTCCATTTATTTTTATGAGAGCCTCTTGATTCATCCCAGCACAGTAATAGCCGACGTGGCCATTAATTTCCACATTGATGTTTTTTGTCAGCCCCACAGACAGTGCGTGCTTTCCGACAGTATTATTAACAGTGAATTTATCACCAGGAGAGCTGTTTTGTAACTTTTCGTTAAGTTCTCGAATAGAACTTTTATTCAAATCAATTGTCGACATCTTTAGCTCCTTTTCCAACTGTAAATTTGGGTTGGTTCAGGCTCCCAGATGCGCGCATTTTCGGCCCCTGGAAGTGTTGCAATTGCACGATACTCTGAAGACATGGCTGCCCAATCATCAGTTTCAGCCATAATTGCAGGCTTACATCCAATGGGATCCCTCATAACTGCAAAACCATCTTTAGTGCCAATTGCAAAAGTATAAAATCCATCTAAATCATCTATAGCATGATTCAATGCCTCATCCAAATCATCGCCCTGACTCAAACGCCAACTCAAGTAACCCGCAGCGACCTCGCTATCATTATCAGTTTTAAATTGAACTCCAGCGCGCTTTAATGTTTCACGAAGACGATTATGATTTGACAAAGATCCATTATGCACTAGGCATAAATCTTGGCCAGTGGAAAATGGGTGCGAGTGCTCGGTAGTAATGGCGCTTTCAGTTGCCATTCGTGTATGCCCTAGGGCGTGAGTTCCTGTCATATTCTTGATATCGAATTGCTCTATAAAATCAGAAGGATTACCCTTTCCCTTAAAGATTTCAATATTACTTCCAGCACTGGTAACACTCAACTCTCCCCAGTTTTCACGAAGCCACTCCTCTACTTCATTGAGTGAGGTTCCAAGTGAAAGAACTGCGTGATTTTGATTAACAAAGAACCTAATCACTGAAAAATTTGAACTGACCGCACTTTCAAATTTTGTCCAATTAAAATCCGCCTCTTGAGCAAGCACAGTAACTTTACAGCCGCTCTCATTTGGATCCCTATAGACTGCCATACCAGCACTATCCGGACCGCGCTCTGTCATCTCACTCAACATAGGAGCTACTAAAGCCCCCAATTGAGATTCAAGCTTTGGATTCTTAATAAAAAGTCCAACAATTCCACACATAACTACTCCAAATTAAAAACGTATTTTTTGAATGATGGTAATTCAAAAAATGATAGTTTAAATTAAAAATATACTACTTTATTGGCAATAATTTTGATATTTAGTAGAGCCTCAAAAACTCCTGCACTTCCCAATCAGTTACCGCCTGATGATACCTGTCCCACTCATCTTTCTTGTATGAGAAAAATTGGAGTAGCATTGAGTCACCCAGTACTTCTTTTGCAAAATCATCTTCATTTAATGCTTCAATAGCTTCTAAGAGATTGCGAGGAAGTGATTTAATGTTTGATGCCTCCATTTCTTCAGGGCTTAAAGTATATAGATTTAAATTTAAAGGCTTTCCAGGATCAATTTTATTTTTGATTCCATCTAAAGCTGCTGCAGTTGTCAAAGCAAGAGATAAGTATGGATTCATGCACATATCTGCCGCACGATTCTCAATACAAAAACGATTCTGAGGGAGACGAATCATACAAGAACGATTGTTGTCTCCATAAGCCATTGTTGTCGGAGCCCATGTATAAACACCGCCTTCAAACCCACCCACAATTGGAACAAGTCCATTATATGAGTTGACTGTTGAACAGGCAACTGCTGTAATTGATGTACCATGCTTAATCAAACCACCAACAGCATGGTAAGCCAAATCAGAAAACTTACCATCTTTACCTTCAAAGATATTTTTATTATCTGTTTTGCTAGTCATGCTGAAGTTAATGTGAGCACCGGATCTCCAGTCACCAATTGTAGGCTTCGGCATAAAGGTAATAAACATTCCATATTTTTTTGCTACCTCTTTCAGAAGAACTCTTAAGAAAACTAATCGATCTGCCATCTGAAGAATATTGGTGTAAGTAAAGTCTAATTCAAATTGAGAATATGCACCCTCGCAGACCACATCCTTCATTTCCCAGCCTAAGTCATTAACAATATCTATAAGCTCTTTAAGAAATTCCATTGAATCAATGGAGTACTCCACATCGTATCCAAATGCCTGCCTTCTGGGTCTCAAACCCTGCCCTGGCAATGGATCATCATCGACTGCCTTAACTGGCTGACCGTCCTCATAGCGCATTGCAATAAATTCTGGTTCAATTCCACAATAAGCCTTGTAACCAGAGTCGTCAGCATTTTGTACAGCTCTTTTAAGGGTCTGACGGGGGCATAAATTATATGGCTTACCTTCCCACCATAAATCAGAAAAAACCCAAACACAGGTTTTATCCCATGGACAAATAACTAAACTGTCTAAGTCAGGAACTGGAATTTGATCAGAGTCATTTGGACCTAGCTCTGGAACAAAAGAAACTGAATGGACCGCAAATTGTGGGCCTTTTCCAGCACATAATGCTTCAAATTCAGCAAAAGGTATTGGCTTTGTTTTTGGAAGACCAAGCATATCAATCCAACAAGAAAGGATATATTTGATACCAGCTTTTTCAAGCCTTGCTTTTTCCTCTGCAACTCGCTTTTTAGAGGGAAGCGCGTCAGCCATCTTCGTGTGATAAATCTTATTCATTTTTCTCCTTCTATTTTTTTTAAATTAATTTCAAATTTTCTCTTGAGATTTGAGTAGAAATTGATTCTTAAAGGTTGAAAGGCCCTTCATAACCTCAACATCCTTGATATCGTCATTGTTAAAACAATGCTCTTCAAGAAAATTACTCAAAGTGTCATCATTCTCAGATGCGATCTCAACCAGCAAATCGTATCGACCAGTAACCCACATGATAAAAACTATTTCATTACAACCCTCGAGCCTTTTAGCAACCTCACTAGGACTAGAAGTTGATGCGACTTTTATACCGAGCATCGAATCGGTCGAGTAATTTATTGCAGA
>Ga0208425_1000354_pt1 | contig 15965 bp, 22 predicted proteins | sample DEB08_DNA_4_FD_185496 | JGI IMG/M metagenome (GOLD analysis project Ga0208425, IMG submission 185496) | Aqueous microbial communities from the Delaware River and Bay under freshwater to marine salinity gradient to study organic matter... | ecosystem: Environmental > Aquatic > Marine > Coastal ...
TTTGTGTATAACTTGTTGAAGTATTATTACCAAATCTAAAAGCATTCTTTGTAGTGCCTCTATCTTCTGCAAAAAAACTTGGTGTACAATCTTGGTTAGCCATTTGATAAACAGTACCACTTTCTAAAACTCCACTTTCATAAAGTCTTATTGCTATACCTTTACCATTACTAGTGTTATAGCCATCATTAATGGTTAACAAGTGAACATTGTAACTTCCTAAATCATCAAAATCTAGAGTTGAAACTGCACTTGTTATTGTTTTAGTTTCAATTAATTCTAATTGTCCTAATTGTGGTGTCCATTTATCTGCTTGGTCTAAGTTATAAATATCTTTAGGTTTAAATATTCCTTTATTATTAAATGCACTTTGTTCTGGTGCTTCTGGTATATATCCAAATTCACTCATTTAAACCACCCTGTACAATGTAAAAGTTCCTGCTGTAATAGTACAAGCGTCCCCACTAATTGAAAATCCATTGTGTGCTTCTGCTACTTTGTAAATGAATCCACCCATATCGCCCATTAAAGCAGTAGAAGTTGAGTCAATAATCATTTCTTCACAAGTAACAAAACTATACTCACTTGCATTATTAAAGTTATAAAGATAAAAAAGAAAGTTTTCATTTTCCCCTGTAACATCATTACTTATTGGCGAAGCAGCTGCTACATATTTTCTTGTTTGGTTTGCACCACTAAAATTACTAAAAGAAGTATTTGCTTTTAAAGTTTTAGCTGCATAATCATAATTTGCAGTAGTTTGTGTCGTTGTTGTTCCGGTAACATCTTTTGTAACTCTAAGTTGTAAATAAGCAGTATTAACAGATATTGTTACGCCACTTGCAAAAACTACATAAACATCATCAGTATTTATTCCGTCTAATTGAACATCAGCAGTAGCAGAAGTTATTGTTGCTGTGTTTACTTGTACTAATCCCATTAGCTATCAACTCTCAAACCATAAGTTTTAATAACCCCACTAGATACATCTGAACTAGGGAACATAAATTGAAAACCTGAGATACTTGTAGTTTGTTTTAATACTCCAATGCCTTTAGAAGTTAAAAATCTAGGATTAGAATAATGTGAACTTTGTTGTCCTGTGTTAAATGTATAACTTGAACTGCTATAAGGATTAAAAATATATAAAACACACCCTGCTACATCTGGTGCTTGGTCTGGATTACCACTTGCATAATGTATTTTTGTGCTATCTCCTGTATTGTCTGTTCTTATGTCACTAAATCCTGTATCTGCAGGCATATACAAACTTGCAAAGTTATAATCTGCACTAATAACACTTCCACTAGAGTTTATAAATCTTAAATAACTTTCAGTAGTAGTTGTACTAGCAGTTGAAAAATTATCCCCAACAATTTTATATATATCAAAATCTGTACTAAAAACATCTGTTACATTTACATTTGATACTGAACTTGTTACAGTAGTTTCATTAATTAATCTTAGGTTACTCATATCTGTTTTACTCCAAAAAGTTTTATAGTGCCACTTGCTATATTTCCTGTTGTTGCTAAAAATACTCTAAAACCACTACATTGATTTGCAGTTGTAAAAACACTTCCACCAAAAGAAAATCTTGGTGTATGAACATCTTGTTTTATAACTGTATGATGTGTTGTAAATGTATATTTAGAACTGTTAAGAGCATTGTAAATATAACAATATCCATTAGCACTTGCATTAGTTTCATTATCAACATTAGGTAACCATATAAATTCTGAAAAACTTGTAGATTTACTTTCACTAAAAGTTCCTGCACTATTACCTAATTGTTGTGCAAATTGATAACCACTTGTTTGTACAGTTCCACCAACTTTAACTCTAATATCTAAGTTCTGTGCAGTTGTACTAGCACTTTGAATATTGGTAGCTTGAAATAAATGTACATCATAATTACCTAAATTATCAAAGTCATAAAAAGTTACACTATCATCAGCAGTTTGTTCTTCAATAAGTTCTAATGAGCCACCCCAACTACCGTCTTTAGTTAATTGAAGTATTTCACTAGGTGTATATAAACCTGTATTCTTTTTTACATTATTTGGTTGTGTACCTAAATAGGTCATAGTGATCCTTTAGGTTTGTCTAAGAAATGATACGTTGTATTCCCCACTAGAAGCTGCTGAACATAAACCTTGTAGTTTATCCCCGGTTTCTAGCACGATCTTTGTTGTTATCTCTATTGTTGTACCAAATGGTAATGATACGTCATTTAAAACGTGGCGTAATGTTCCACCAGACTTAATAACACTTAGATCAATAGTAACGTCTGCACTTGATCCACTAACATTAGATACTAAAATACCTATTACAGTTTCAGTTGTAGATGACGGAACTGCGTCAACAATGTCTGCTGTTGATGTTCCAAGGACACCTTGAACTGAATGTAGTGTATCTGCCATAAATTATTCCTTTCTTATGATAAAGCTAATACTAAACCTAGACTAACACCACTTGGTGCAAGTGCTACAATATCGGCTACTGTTGTTTTCTTTACGGCGTTACTGTCATCAGCGTCGCCTATTAAAACTATATCTGCCGAAGCAACGGTTGCTGATGTAGCACTATTAGGCGAAATAACTAATGTTGATGAAAATGCACCAGATGTAGCCGTAGCACCACCAGATAAACCAGAAGTTCCTGCTGTTGTAACAGTTACCCCGGTAATATCGCCCTCGCCTATAAAATTTACGAAAGAAGATCCGTTATAAAACTGTAATACGTTACTGTCTGCTAAATAGCAAAATTGTCCCTCTATTGGACTTGTTATTTGTGCGTCCCTAGCTGTTGAATTAGCAAATATACCTATGGATTGTTCCATTAAGTAATCGTTTACATCTGCTGCTGTTAAAACTTCGCCTGTTGAAAATACTTTAAATCCGTTTGCCATATTTTTAGTTTATCCTTTCTACTTTGTAATACATTGTATATGTCATTAATACCCTAGTTTATCTGTGTCTAAAATACCAAATAACGTGTTATCTAGTCTAAAAAATGCTTGTACATCTGCATTAGACAACTGGTATGTACTACTAAATATATCTGGTGTAATACTATATGAAACACTATCAATGATTTCTAATGATGATATTTGGCTTGGCGATCCACTACCCGGTGGTGTTAACTCTACTTTTACTACGTCGCCTACATCTCTAGCTAATACTTTGTTTTGATTAGTTGTACTAGCTTCTGTTAAATCAACTTGTAAATTATCAAAACGTATTAAAGCGTCTTTATATTTACCAAGTAAGAAGTTTGCAGCTGCTAACACTTCTGTATCACTATCGTTATATAAACCAGTTCTTGACAATGATCTAACCAAATATTTAAGTTGGCTACCAGTATCTTGTACAGTTTGTGTAGATCCACTTAAACGTTCTAATGAAACAATATTATAAATTTCGTTATCGTCATTAATATAATCTACTTTTAAGTAAGGTATATCTGAACCGTCATCACTAAACGTAGCACTAGGTGTACTAGGGAACGTTGTATGGCGTGATTTAAAGGTTAGCTTACCGTCCCTAGCTATAAACAATAGTCCGTTTTCTGACTGTTCTACGGTCTGTAAAACACCTAATGTGTTAGCTGATAAACCACTAAGACTTTGCATATTAGATATACCTGTTTCAATATCTCTATTAGATCCAAATTTAACGTTTGCGTTATCTAAAATATTATTTATTAACGTACCACTATCAGTACTACTAAAACTTGCATTTATTAATTCAGTATTTGCAATTTTCATAAATGCGTCTGACGCTTGAAAGTTAGCAAATGAGTTGTTTGCGTCTGGGTAGCTTAGGTTAATATCAGTTACAAAACCTACAAATAAGTCCTCATAGGTACTTCCACCGTCTGTTGTTGCGTCAACGTGTATTTCTATCATTGGTTCAATACCGGGGTAATAAGGACTTGATGTATTAGTATTTTCGTATTTTCTAGCGTTATTAAGTAATTGTACTGAACACGATCCAGTAATAAAACTGTCTAAGTCCCTTGATCTACCACGATTAATAGTTACGCTTTGTACGTCACTTGTGACATCAGTAAGCGTTGTTGCACCACCTAATTTACCACTATCTAATACACCACGTACTAGATCGTCTAATGTAAATGTATCTGGTGTAAATCCAATGCGAACACGTACTGTTGGTGCTGCCATTATTCTATGGTTAGAACTCTATTTAACGCACCAGAAGTTCTATTGTATTGGCGTAATGCTTCAACTGTTTTTTGTGCAACCTCTTGTGGATTACCTGTATTACCACTTATGTTAAAGGTGTTATTCATTACAGCTTGTCCAACTTGTTTTTGCATTTGTTGTTGTCCTGCTAATAAGTTACTAACTGTGTCTGCCGGGGATTTAACTGCCGGTGCTGTTAGAGAAGCTACTTTTTGTTCAGCTAATCCAAATGATACGTTACCAAATTCACGTAGTTTTGGTAGATCTATGTTTATACCAATCTTACCTAAAACGCCACTAACTTTATCAACAAATCCATTAATTGTTCTAATGAAACTGTTCATACTGTTAATAACTCTGTTAATCATATTTTCAAAATTCTTAGGTAGATTTTCTAAAAATGGTTTTAAAAATTTATCTGCAATTTCTGTAAATTTCTGGAACGCCGGTGCTAGTAAATTAAGTAACACCGTTACAATACTTATAATTGGTGGCAAAATTGCTGCAAATAACTGACCTATGGAACTTAAAAACGGTGCTACTGCTTTAACAGCGTCAACAAGTTCTGGCCCGATTTCTTGCACTAAATCCATTATTACTGGTAACAACTGTTCAGCAATAGGTAATAATTCAGCACCCATAGTTACTTTAAGTTCTTTAAGTTTTGCTTTAGCTTCCCTTGATTTGTTGGCAAAACTTTCTTGTGTTCTGTTTAAGTCGCCCTGCTGTACTGTTGTTTTCTCTAACAGTAATTCATACGTTGCTAATGCTTTTTCTTGTTTAGTTAATTCACTAGCAGCTGTTTTACCAGTCATAGTAAATGCTTTTTGTTGTACGTCGGCTTCCATTATGGCGATACCGTAGGTTTTCAAGCTCTCTCTTTCGCCTAATAACGCTTTGGTAAATGCTTGCATAACTGGTTCTGCACCACCTTGTACGTTACTAAATGAAGCTACGTCGCCTGCAAGTGCTGCTAGTTTTTGTGATAGGTCTGCTGATCCGTCTGCTGTAAATTCAATACCTTGTAAAACTGCACCAGATTGTGTTAGTAATCCCTCTAACTCAAATGCAGCTAAACCTGCTTTGTTTGCAAACTCATCAACGAAACCAGATAGTTTTGGCATTGCTTCGCCAAAGGTAGTTTCAAATGCAGATCGTGCTTCGTTAGCGTCTGAACCTAAATCTACTAATTCTTTACCTAAAGCTGCACCAGCTACTGTTGCAATACCTAAACCTGTACCAATAGCTTTACCGGCTTTACCTGCAAAACTACCTAAACCTTGTAAACGCTTTTGTACTTTTGTTAGATCATCAGTAAATGCTTTAGTTTTACCAATAATTGCTATTGATATTTTTTGTTCTCTTGCCATTACTTAATTGCCTTTACTAATGCGTCAAACATTCTATCGCTGTATGTTTGCATAATATTGTTTTGATTACGTTGTATAGTTTTACCTGCAACATAACCACTTTTACCTGCTTTATAAAAACTACTGTCGCCTTGATCTCTTTGGCTACCTGTCCATTTTCTATATGGGAACTTAGCACCCGGTCTTGAATATTTTAAATTACCAACTTGTTGTGCTGTTATTGCTCTAGTCTTACCACTTCCACGAACTGGTACGTACTGAAATCTACGACCACGTTCTAGTGATATTGCTGTTGGGTATCTATCACTTGTTTTTACGTTTACCTTTGCTTCTGTTCTAGTACCACTAGCTGTAAAACCCATTGCTGACTTATTAGCCATAGGAACTGGTTGTTTACGTGCTAATGGTCGTATATCTGATAATTGTTCTTTTGCTATTTCTCTATGAAACTTAGATAAAACTTTAAGTACGTCTTTTTGACCATATCGTGCTAGATCTTTTTTCAATTTAATAATCTCGCTATTATCAATAGCTATATCTGTAAATTTTGCTGTTCTAGCCATATTAATTATCGTACTTTTTGTTTATAACTCTTAACAATGCGTCAAACATATCCATATCAAGTTCTAAAACCTCATTTGGACTTATACCTACTTCTAAACTAATTAAAGCTATAAGGTCTATAAATCCAGTTATACTTTTGGGTTATCACTTGCCCCGGATATATCTAAATCATCTACTTGATCTATCCAAGTATCGTAATCATCAGTCACGCCGTTACGTTTAGCACCAAGCCAAGCTAAATACAATAACCATTCATATCGTTGTTCTTCTTGTAGCTTTGATACTGGTATATCAAACTTACGTTCAAACTTAACGATATCGCCGGGTTTAATATTTATTTCTAACTTTGTGCCGTCGTTCATAACGACGATCATATTACCCACTAGGAAGTCGCTCTTGTAATTGTTCCAGAAGTTGGGAACGAAACGGACATAGTTGCAAGTTCGCCAACTGCGTTAGCTATCGGTATGTGTTGATTTACAAGCACAGTACCAGAGTAACTAGGGTTAGTTGAACTTACTGAACCACTTGTTGGTTTTACAACAAATGCTGTTGTACTACCAAGTAATGGGAATAATGTTGCGTCCACTTCCGAAGCTGCGAAATCTTGCTGAAAATCTATTGATAAAGTTCCAGATTTTAAACCACCTGTTCTGGATTGGAACGTGTCCCCCATTGCAGTAGTCATAATTTCATCAGCTGTAATATCTAATGTAACACTTGCTACGTGGTCTGATAAGTCCACGCTGTTTAATGTAACACTAGCGTCTGTTAAAACAAATTTTGCCAATGTGTACTCCTTTCGTACTTAATTGTATATATTATAAACGAATTATAGTCTTGTGTGTTATTCTATGCCGATAGTTGCGTGAATACCAAAACTAGGATTAGTTCCAGTAATTGTATAATTTAGTCGCCAATATTGGTCGGTTACTGCACCTGCAACAGATTTAATTTCTGAACCTATTGCTGTTAAAGCTGTAAAGGTTGCACGATCTGTTGGACTTGTAAAACTTGAATTATCATCTGATTGTAATTTAAAAGTAATTGTTGGACTAGATGTACCACTTACGCTATAACAATGTACAGCAGCATAACATTTTTCCCCGGAAGCAACTGCACCTACTTGATAAGCTGCACTATTGCCTGTTGCTGTTAAAGCTGTATCTAAAGCAACTGTTCCTCTTACAACAACATCTGACGATCCAGATTTAGAAATACTAAACGGTGCTAATTCGCCTACTGTACCAAACATTTGATAACTAAACAATCTTGACTTCATAAAGTAAGCTGTGTTGCCAATACCTGCGTCTGGTACTGTTGTAACGATTAATTCGTTGCCTATGCTTGTACCAAGTAGTGCGTCTGGTAAGTTTGCCCCAGCTTCATAAAAACCGTCCATTGTAAGGTTACTGTCTTTTAAACCACCTAGTAATGACTTAAAGCCACCACTATTGATTGTTGTAGCGTCTTGTTCTTCTGCTGTTATGTCTAACGTTACGCTTGTTATGTGGCTACTTAGATCATAACCACCACTAAACACTTTGCCGTCATTAAAAACATATTTAGCCATTATCTACTTCTTCCCACGCTTCGTTAACCTCTGGTGTACTTTTATCATCTTTTTTATACGTACCGTCTTTTTTTCTAGCACGTCTTTTTTTAATTGTAGTAGGTTGAATGTGTCCACCTTTAATTAATGACTTAGCAACATCTTCATCATCAATAGTTATAGTGTCGCCTTTTACCTTGTCCATAACTTTTTTATTACCGATTATTTTATATTTTGCCATTAACTTGATCCTTTTGTATAAACTTGTATTTCTAAGTTAGCACCTACACCGTCAATACCGTTTAAATTAACATCAGCTGCATAATTGCTAACGTTTACAACTCTTGCGTCTGTATCTGCTAAACCTAGTGATTTATTATTATATATTACTTGTCTTACGCTAGATGAACCACTTCCTGTAATATAAGCGTCTAGCTTATCTTGTGCCGTTCTACTATCTGCACGTTGTACAGCAACTAATAAATCAAATGTGTAAAGATCTGTCCCACGTTGCATTGCTAAATCAAACTCTATTGATGTTGGTAAAAATATTGCTACCGGGAAGTTTATTGCATTGTCTGGTACTGTGTCATAACAACGTAAACCACTAATGTTGCTTACAGTTGTTTTAAGACCGTCCCTAATCTGTGACAATGTAGCCATTACGCTACACCTAGTATTGTACCTTTACGAAATGGTGCTAATAACCTAGTTATTTCACGATTTTGTTGTATGTTGACTACACCGAAGTCGCCGACACCTGCTACACCTAATGGTGCATTTCTCATTGCAAATAATTCTGACGATAACATTAGTGTTGCTTGTCTAATTGGCTCTGGTACAGCTGACCAACCCCATTTAGCTGTTATTTCTGCTGTTGCTCTGTTGCTTGATAGATCAAGTGGCCATTCGTGTACACTTGATGAAATTAGTTCAATAATGTAATAAGGTGTTGTTAATATACCACCTGCAACGCTGTTTAAAGGTAGTAATTGAAAATCTGTCGCTGCAACGGTTGTTTCATACGTACCGTCATCATTATCATCATATTTTACAATTAACCCGGTAGCAGTTGAAAAATCATCTACACGAAGTCTATATGGATCGTTTGTATAATATTTACGTGCTGAAACATCTGCGTCTGCATAAAATACACGACCACAAAAAGCGTCTATTTGACGACTTGCAGCTTCAACACTATCTTCTAATAAAGTATCATCATTAGCGTCGCCTATACCGACGAACGACTTTAAACCACTAAGAGTACAGTACCCATTGACAATTGCCATTGTGTGTACCTACTTACTTCTTAGTTTCTACTTTTTTTTCGGTTTTAGGTTTTTTACTAGCTGTTTCAACTTTGCCACCCAAATCTTTGATAGCTTTTTTAACTTCTTCAGCACGTTTTGCCTTTCCGTATATTTCGTAATGTTTTAATTCTTGTTTTAATGCTTCTATTATATCTTTGCTCATAATGTTCTTTCTTTATGGTTCGGTGTGTCGGTTGCCCGACACACAAAACCGATTATTATCCTAGCTTTTAATTAAAAAGTAGGTGGAACGAAACCTGTACCAGATACATAAGCTGCACCTGCTGGGTAACGTCCGGAAGCAAATGCTGAATATCCATAAACAACCATTTTGGTTGTAAGGTTTCCTGCGTTTGTTTCCTCAAATTTGAGTTGCATAACTCCGTCCTCAAATATCTTGAGGTCGTCCATTTTAATAGCCCAAACTAGATCCTCGTTATTACCTGCACCACCGTTTGTTTGAACGTTAGCGTCTGTGATAACTGGAAGTCCCATTAAAGTACCAACAACGTTTCCGTATGCTGCTGCTTCGCCAACACCTACGGCGTTGTCCGGGTTACTACTGTTAGGTAGTACTAATGGTCTGTTGTTGCCGTCTACACCTGCTGTGAAGAAGCCCCAACGTCTTGGGTGCATAAAGATAGCTGTTGCCGGTGCAAATCTGTTTGAGTTAACAGTTTGTATGGCGTTAGCTAATTTAGGGAATGCTTCCCCAACGGTAGGACTTGCGTCCGTATAGGTTATTGCACCTATTCCACCGACTTGGATCATTCCAGTATGCTGACCGTTTGCACCTGTTCCTGTCCACATTTGACTATCTAAAGTCGTGTAGTAGGAAGAAAGTAGGTCTTGGAAGATAACATTTTCTAGTGAAAATCCTGATCCACCACCCCTTTCAAGTGCTTGTCTTGACACGTCTTGCTGACCTGCAATTGTGTTTACGTTTACAGTTAATAGAGTGTCGTCCATATCTGTTTCTGATACAGCTGCATTTTCAGTAGCTTGTGGTGCAGTACTTGAACCAGTTGTAATTCTTGAAACCTGTATTTGGTTTCCGAATTCTGGTAACTGCTCTTTGGAAGCAGCGTTATAAAATGCTGATCCTGCTCTAGCTAATGGTGCATACATATCTAACAAATATTGTGGTACAACAAGTCCAGTAAATGCACCTGTTCCAACATCTCTAGCTTCAAACTCTTGGTGTGAATTTAAACGTTCTTGTGCTTGATAATCGCCCTTACGTGATGAATAAGCGTCCCTAATAAAGTTATGATCGCCACCTTTTCTATAAAGGTCTGGTTCATTGACTTCAACTATGGCTTCTTTATCGCCTAAATCTTCATCTTCTACACCTAAGTTATTTCTGCTTTCTTTAACTGCTTTTAAAGTTTCGGTTGCTTCTCTTGCTTCTTCAATCTTTTCGTTAAGATCTTTTACTTCTGTGTGAAGTGCTTTTGATCTGTCAAATTTATCGCCAAATCCCTCTGCACTATCTTCTAAAGTATCAAGTTCTTCAACTAAAGTATCAAGTTCTGCAACTTTACTATCTCTAGCTTCAATTAATTTTTTCATAATATCCTTAGTAATTGTATTCTTATACTTCTGCGTAAGGTGTGTAGTTAAGTGTGATACACGGCTTATAACACGGCGTTACGACTGTTTGCGAATACCGTCCCTTTCAAGTTGCATTTTTAACAACTCTACTTTCGGATTGCTTCGCTTTTTATCAGTTTCCGTATCAACTTGTGTAGTTACTTCGCTAATAAAACTTTCTAATACCTCTGTTGCTTGGTCGCCATTTCTAGCTTCTACCAATTCTTTATGTAGGTTTTCTATATCTACGCCACGTAGTTTTGCACCTGCCCACGGATTAGCCGGGTATGTTACAACTGACACGTCAAACAATCTTGCTTCCGATACAGTTCTTTCGTCGCCCTGTTGGTTGAATTCATCACGCATTGCTGCAAACGCAAATGACATTTCATTTAAGTCGCCACGCTTCATTGCACTAGCTACTTCTGCGACTGTTGGGTTTGTTGGATCTAATTCAGCTCTAACAAATAAGCCGTATTGATCTTCTTCTAATTCTAATGTACCACTTGATGTTCTAGCTAATGGTATGCCGTCGTGATTTACTAAAAATCTTACGTCGTCTTGTTCTTGTAAGGTTTTCTTAAAAGCACCGGGTTGTATAGTTTCATCATATACACCTTTGTGATCTCTTACCCCATACGGCTTGTTGAATACTGACGCATAACCTGTAAACAATAATGTATCTGTGTCGTTATCATTGCGTTCTTCAACTGCTGAAAAAGTAAAACTTCTATTTTCTGTTTGTTTTTCCATTTCTTTAAGAATAGTGTTACGTTTTTGTATGTCTATTGTTTGTGATATAGCAACAACGCTATCAAATTGTTTATCCAACCTGTACCCCTTACTTTTCTTTGGTCTTGCCTTTGGCTTTGTATTTTTTCCTTTGTAATTCTTTCGTGGTTCTAAAGCACCCTCACTAACAAGTTGTGCTACTTTACGGTCTGCCCATTCCCCTGCTTGTTCTGGATTAGTCCACGGATTAGAACCCCAAAGTAAAAAAGCTACGTCCGAAGCCCTCCAAGTGTCTGGATCATTAGGATTTGATTTTTCACGATCTAAGTCGGATAAATGTCTTTTATGCCACGCACCCATTCTTACTATCTTATCTACACTAACATCTTCGCCATTTGCCATAGAACGTGCTTCACGCTTTGTTTTATCTGTAAGTCCGTCCCCTGCTTTGTTTAAATTATCTAAACCACGTTGTGCGTTCTCTTGCATAAACTTTGGTGGTTTTCTATCTACTGCCCTTAGTTCAGCTTCTAATGTTGCTTCATTTTGTTCAGCTTCTGCAATATTTATTGCAGTAATTTGGTCTTGTGCTGATTTATGTGTTTTATGACAACCCATTAACGTACCGTCATCATCTTTAATTACTGCGTGTCCACCAACTTGTTCTGCACCACTTTCGCCACTTTCTTTAGGACAATCTGGGTGGTTATGAATAATTGAATATGGCATTATTCTGGTATTTCGTTTGTCGGATCGTGTTGATCTATACCTTGTGGTGTTGCAAGTGGATCTACTAACCCACCTTGTAAACCGATATAAAACTTGTCGCCACCCTCATAAGGTTCTAAATCCATTTTTGACCTTGCTTCGTTTGGTGTCATTACACCAGAACTTATAGCAACTTGAAAACCTCTAACTCTACTTAGTTGGTCGCCACGTGCATATTCGTCTGTGTCTAATCTAACAAACTGTTTACCCGGTATAAGTGTTGAAAAACCGTCCTCTATACGTCTAATCCACGGAAGTAGTGTATGCCTTACAAATGCAAGTCCATTACTTTCAATGTTTGAATAAACGTTTGATCCGTCTTTAGATAGCAATAAATGTGCCGGTACTCTAAATACCCTTGCAATTTCATTTACAATTTGTTCACGTGCTTTTATTAGCTCGTCCCCTGCCGAAGCACTTATTGCTTTCCATTTTAACCCACCTGTAAGAACTGCCGGTTTTCTATTTCTGTTGTGTGTACCAATCCACGTTTCTTTTAGTACAGACGCTTGTTCAGCTGTTAAATCTCTATCTGTTTCTAAAACGCTGCTTGGTGTACCACCTTGACCGTAAAACTGTGCAATATGTCTTTCCATTGCTAAAGCTAAACCGTATGTGTTTGATTGTGTTCTTAGTGGACTTATACCTACAAGTTGACCGGGATATGAATACCAAATAAAATGTAACATATTGTTTTGTGTAATCTTTCTTTCAAACTTACCCTTATTGCCCATAAGCATAAAAACCTTTTGACCATTTTCCATTTCTACTTTTACTTTCTCTGGGTGTACTGGTGTCATTGCTATTGGTCGCCCTTGTCTGTCTTTGTCTATAAGTAAGAAAGCGTTTCCGTGCATTGCCATTGAAGTAATGATTTCGTGTATAACTTGAAACATTGTTTGGTTTGGATTTGGTTTTTCTAAAAATTTAGGTTTATCTGTAAAGATAGTCTTTGCACTATCGTATCGTAATGTTTTTAAGGGTAGTAATGAAATACTATCTGCAATAAGTGATATAGCTGAAAATACTGCTGATATACCTAATGCTGATGTTTCGTTTACTTTTTCGCCTGTATAGTTATGCAGTCCACCCTCACGTAAAGCTAATAAATCGGTAAGGTTGCCTAGGGAAGCGTCCCTGTTTTCTGCTTTTTTAAATAAACTCATCTAATTGTTAAATAACTTCCTAATATCATAAACGCACCTGCCACTATATAAGCAAGTGATGTATTTAGTGTATATACACCATAAATTATAAGCCCTGCACCGACTACTTCTAGTATTGTTGTTATATAGTTAATCATAAGTTTATAATAGCAACTTCTGGTTCATCATCTATTGGTTCTGGTGCAGTTATTCTATCTAACATCATTACCATTGCAATACAACTATCTATCTTTCTTTTTGATCTACCTTTAGATAATCGCCAACCCATATCGGTTATTCTTTGTGCAGCTGACATAACTTGGTCTGTAAATGTCGGATCGCCATTATGCCTTACTTTATTGTTTGCAATTAAGTCATAAGCATTACCACACGCCGGTATCATTCTGCTGTGCGTCTGTGGGAAGTTAACCATTGGTACACCTCTATCAAGCAATACTTGTGCAGAACGTTCAAAAAATGCTGGATCGTATGCTACTTCCTGTACTTTATACTTTTTCATTAGATCAACAACAAATGCTTCTATTTCTTGATAATCCATAAAGTTTTCGTCATTAGCTAACCATATTTTTGCTTGTGTGTAAATAACGTCGTGTTCATCTTTTTGTCCATATACTATTGCAACGCTATCGTGCCTTAGTGCCATATCTATACCTACGAATAAAGGTCTTTCTGGACTAAGTTTCATTTCTGTATCTTCACACGCTAACCATTGTTCTATTTCAATCCAACTTTCTTGATCTGTTCTAGTCCATTGATTTAAGTGATAACGCTGAAACTCGTTTATAGGTAACGATTTCATTCTACGTCTTAGGTTTTCTATTGGCCACCAGTCGTTAGGGATAGCCGGGTTAACTTTTTCCCAAATTTTCTCATCTTTTGGATTGTCTGTTTCATTTGCACCAATCCATTTAAAGTAAAACTCTGGATCTTTTTGTTTTCCTGCTTCTTTTAATAAACCACGTTGATACATACGACCTGCCATACTATCTAAATCGTGTCCTGCTGTTGTAATGTTTAACACTAAACCGTCTTTACGTTTTGCTGTGTTATTAGATAATACATAATGTACACGTTCTAAGTTAATGTTATTCCATTCGTGTATTTCATCAGCTATAAAACAACTGTTACGTCCACCGTCTGCTGTACCTGCTTTTGCTGCAACTCTAAATGCTCTACCCGGTGCGTTCTTTACTTGTATTTCGTTTTCAAACGTTTCAACCATATCACGTAAAAAGATACTTTCGGTACACATAGTTTTCATAGTTCCAAATACTAGGTTTGCTTGTTCATAACTTGCAGCTGCTACGGCAACAAGTGGCGAAGTAACACCAGAACCTAGTAACTCATACATTCCTATTGCTGCTGCTAAAGCTGTTTTGCCGTTACCTTTTGGTAAACCAACCAACGCTTCTCTATATCTTCTTTCGCCATTGTCTGTTATTTCGTATAGATCATAAATAATTGCTTTTTGCCAATCATTTAGTAGAAATGGTTCGCCATAAAAATCGCCCTCGCCGTGTACGCAAAACTTCTCTATAAACTTAACTACTCTTGCACCTCTTGTTTCTGGTAAAGTAATCATTCTTCTTCAAACTCCGTGTCCCAATCATCTATACAGTTACAATGAAAACTGCATTCACAACATAAGTTTACGTGTTCTATGCCTTTAATCTTCATTTTCACACATTCTGCATATTATCTTGCTACCGTCTGGATCGTAGAATAAATCGTAACATTGTTCACACATAAGTATATGTTCAACTGCACCACTCATTTTTTACATCTTAGGCAAATATCTGACCACCTAGCATAAAAATACTGTTTACAGCTTATACAAGGTTTCATATAATCACTTTGTTTGTTTGTTACCATTTTCTAATTTATCTAAAATAAATTCTTGTAATTGTTGGTGTTTTATACTTAGTTGCATTTTATCGTTTTCTTCTAATGATTTAACTAATATAATTACTATTTTTTCTAGTTCATCATCTGTAAGTACATTTTGCCAATCGTTTACAAAATCAATTAGTTTTTCTTTCATATTGTTCCTATTCTTCTTCTAAAACTAATAGACGTGGATCTACTAATTCTTTTTCTTCGTCGTCTGTTAAAAGCTGTTGAAGCTGTTTAAAGCCCATTTGTGCTTCGCCAAACGCTATGCCTAGTCTTTGTCTGGCTAATGGTGTTAGACCAAGTTCTTGTTCTAGTTTTAATACTTTTTCTTCTAATTTAAGAGTAAGCATAATTAATGGGTTTATTGTAGGTTGTCCTTTTGATCCGACTGACAACAATCCATTATTGCCCATATTTTGTATAGTACGGTTTGCACGTTCAACTTCGTCATAATATTGAAATAAACGATAAAATGCCGGGAAGTCAACTCGTTGTGCTGTACTAGCTAGTTCGCTATCCCAATATTCTTTCCAGTAGCTACGTGTTTTAGTTAACCACCTTGAATTAGGTTTTGGTGTTTCAAATGTTTTACCACCTTGTATAACATTTAAAGAATTATCTCTATGTCCTGTTAATTTATCTTTTTGCTTTGGTAAGCGTCCACGTTTAGCCATTTTATACCTTGTATTAGTAATCTTACATAGATCAACTATGTAATAACATACTACTACATACACCTACATATCAACGTATTTAGAAAACAACAAACAATGCTAATTTTACTTAAATTTGGGTAGAAAAAAAGTGTGT
>Ga0208425_1000361_pt1 | contig 15891 bp, 27 predicted proteins | sample DEB08_DNA_4_FD_185496 | JGI IMG/M metagenome (GOLD analysis project Ga0208425, IMG submission 185496) | Aqueous microbial communities from the Delaware River and Bay under freshwater to marine salinity gradient to study organic matter... | ecosystem: Environmental > Aquatic > Marine > Coastal ...
CCCATCTATTTGTAACTGCTTCAATTTCTTTGTTTTGTTGCTCATAAATTAATTGCTGTAATTTAATTTTATCCTCATTAGATATTTTGGATTTACCAATTTCTGCTAATGCTTCTTGTGGCGAACTAACACCACTTAACACTTTTCCTAGTGTTGGGTTAATCATTGATGCCGCACCAAATAATAATTTGCCAACTGTTGTTTCTTTGAATTTCTTTTTATCACTCATAATTAAAAAATCTAAAATGTAAACCAAATAAAATTAAATATATATTAAGCTCTGAATATTCAGCTTTGTCATCTGCTGGATAATATGAAAACCCTAGCAATGGACCGCTGCTAATAATATCTAATATGCCAAATTGAAAATTACCCATTAGTAATATCAATGTATTGTGTTTTTCCCTTATTTCTAACTGCCTTTAATATTCTATTCCTATTTACAGAATCACTAACATAACTCACATGAACCCAGTCAGGATTTGTTGAATCACCAAATTCCCAAATCATTTGATCAAAGTTTAAATTATCTTTTATATAATTAAACATCTCAGCATTTGATTTATGGCCATAAATGTCATCAATGTCCATAGCTTGACCATAACAATGCTGACTTGTTTGTTTACCATTTTTAGATGCACCGCCAATAGCTTTATTAAGTGCCTCTGATCTATAAAAAGAATTAATCTTTATTGGACCGCCAACCCATTTTCTAAGTGGCTCAAATATATGCTCAGCTACATTTTTCATATTAGATAAAATATTGCCATCTGGTGTATTTGCTAAACCTAATCGCATTGCTGTAATGCTTTTAGTTGCTTCCTTTTCTGAAATGTGTTTACTAATCATAATAAATTAATTTAGTTAGTAGATGCTCTTCTATTGCCTTTTATTTTGTTGATAGTGTTTTGTATCTCCATATTACTGACATTTATTTTAAATGATAAATCAGCAACGTATTGCATTCTAACCCTACCAGTTTTATCAATAATAACAATAACTGGAACAGCAGTTATACCCTTTTGTATATCTTTTGGTTGATCTTTTAAATAGCTAAACTTTACAATTACACCATTTAAATCACTTAAATCATAATTGTTTTTTTCATTCCATTTTGCATTAATTTGCAAAACAGTAATATCTTGAGCTTTAACACAAGCCGCAACCAATACAAATATCACACATAATATATAATTTTTCATTTACTAATTATTTCAAACAACTTGTCATCTATTTTCTTAAGAGCATCACTATTTTCCTCAACTTTAGTTCCAGTATTCATAATGGTTTCCCTAATTAATTGATCTTTTAAATCGTATTCAGTTCTACTAATTTCTGGCTCTGGCAATAGTTTTGCTTCCTCAATATCAGCTTGTAAAGCAAACCACATTCCAATAAGAGTTGATAATCCAACACCAATAGCTATTAATGTTTTTATACTAATATTAAAGCTAGTATCTTCATTTAATTCCTTACTCATTTTTATTTTTTTTTATTTTTTGTATAGTGTAAATTATAGTAGCTAATAACAATATAATTCTTAAAGTTACCTCAATGTTAGTCAATGAGATGCCTAAGGCAAAAGTGTTCATCATATATAATTTCATGTCTGTATATCCCATTTTAACTTAATTGTTCAACTCTGTTTGATAATTCTATAACTCCCTTAAAATAAGTGCCACCATCTGTATCTTCTTGGCTATAAGTAACACCCTCATTAACACATCCATAAACTTTAAAATTGTTAGATGATAAATCAAAATAACCACTTGATCTAGTTCTAAGCAAAGTTAAGCAAGTATTCACTAAGTAATTTGCATCTAAATCACCTCCAGAATCACCTTGAAATTTAGTAACAACCTCAATTCTAGTTATAATCTCACTAGTAAATGATTGTTGGTTTGAATCAATCTCATTTGTTGCTACACTATAAACCCAAATATAAGGAGCTGAAAATGATCTGCTAACCCTATTTGTAACTTGTACTGGTTGACCACCTAAATTAATAGTGCCTAGTGTGCTAATTATAGCTTGCCTTATAAACCTCATCGGATCTTTCATCTAATTTTACTATTTAATTTAGTTTCTATTTTTTTTGCAAAATTTCTAAACATAACCCTAGCTGGATTAAAAAAATATGGCTGTGGCTTTTGCTTACTTGTGCCATATTCAACAAAACTTGAGTATTGCATTTCAGATACAATAGCAACACCGCTACCATCTTTGCTATAATTTATTCCACTTTTTAATGCACCAGTATCAACTGGAGCTTTTAATTTTTGTTCTTTTACAATGTTTGCCGCTGCATAGGCAATCTCTTTACTATTAGCATTTTTAACAACAACATTTAAGTCAGTCAATATTTTTTCAACATTGTCTAAATCTCTTTTATTAAATTTTAATTTACTTTTCATTATGAAAAACTTACAGCTTCAATAGTTGTATAAAAATCTGGTGTGCTTTCAAATAAATTAACAATTCTATATTTATAAGCATTGCCATCAATTTGTAAATAATACTCAAAATAATTGTTAGGTGAAACTAATGCCAAATCTCTAAATATTAATTTTATTTTTTTAGATTGTTTTCGGCTACCATTTTCAGTACTCATCTCACCACTTACATATTCAATATTTGCCCATAATGTAGTTAGTAAAGTAGGCGAATCAGTAAAGCCACCAAAACCATCAGTTGTTTGATTTAATCTATATACACCAATTCTAGTATCTAATTTGCCAGCATCCATTATAAATACATTGCTTTATATGAGTTCAAAATATCTCTAACATTTGTTGGTATTGATTCAACATTACTTTTTTGATCTGAACTAAAGTCAGCTCTATTATCATAATATGTTGATACTAATTGCATTATGGCAGATACTAACAATGAATCATTTAATCCAGATGTTACATAAACAACTTTTATTTTTTCAGATGGGCCGCCATCAAGCTCTATGCTTTCATTGTCTAAACCTAAAACAGAATATTCAACATCAACATCATTACTTTTTACACTTGTAATGCTACTAACTGGACCAAATGGCAAATCAAATAAGCCATTAGTTTCTGGAATGTAGTATGTTCTATTTTTAGAAACAATATCCCTAGATATATAATTTTCACACCATATTCTAGCTTGTGTAATCATCCTGGTAATTATATTGTCATCAACACTAGAGCTAACTCTAATATAATCTTTTACAGTTGCAACTAGTACAATCTCAGAACCCTCAGTTGAATTTATTTTATTTTGCCTCATGTTTAGTTTCTTTTGAATCTAGTTTTAGTTCCTTAGTTTCTTTTTTTACTTTGACCTCTTTTTTCTTAACTGGTTTTTCAATAGATTCACCCCAACCATTTTTAAGCCATTTGCCAACATTATTTTCTGGTATATCTAAAATATCACCCTCAATATAATTTTGGCCATTTCTTTTGATTGATGTTAAAAGTTTAATTTTCATAGTATTATTTTTATGTAAAGATAAAAAAAAAGTGCCACTAGGTTTTAATTAGTGGCACTCTTAAACTTATTTATGAAATCAAGGCAAAGTTATTAAAATTTTCTTTATACTTTCCATTAGGATTTAACTTTAAACTAGATTGTCCTAAATTAGGTATAATAAAAAACCCATTATTCCTTTCATCCCATAATGCAAAATAATCAACATATTTTTTTTCATAAGTTGGCATACCAGTTCGCCTTAATGTTATTTGAATGCTATTTTTTCTTTGTGTTCGATCTTTGCCTAAATATTTAATTTGAATTTTAAATAGCTTGCCATTCTTTTCAAGTATGCAGTCATAATAACTAGAACTTAATAATGGCATTGAAACATTATAACCTAGAGCAATAACTGTTGATGCAAAATGATATTCAGCAAAGCAACCTTTCTGGTTGTGGTTCATGCACATAATATAAAAAAAAACCAGCTGAATTAACAACTGGCTTTTTAACAATCACAGATTTACAAAACAAAACAAAATTATTACAATGGTTGTGATTGCATTATTTTAACTATCTCTTGTGCATGATAGTATATTCTTAATTTTTTTGTGGCTGGTAATTTTTCAAATGTATTCTGATCAACAGAGCTTGTTACTATTGTATCAACATCTAACACTACTATTTTATTTTTTATATTACTCATCTTTGTTTGTTATTACTGCAATAGCTAATAAACCTAGTATTACAGCTGTTAATAAGTCGTTTGATAGTAACATTGCCCTAAATGATAGAAAGAGCAGTAAACCCCCTAAAAAGTGCCTTATATAGTATTTATTCATTTATTTTAGGGTTACATATTTCAATCAAGGTTTTTGAATACCCAGAAAAAATATTATTTAACAAAAATCTCTCATTTTCACTTTGCCTTTTAGTTTTTTTTAGATTATGCTCAAACTTGTTTTTATTATAGCTCATATTTTTTTTTAATGTGAGGGGTGTGGGTTGGCTCTCTTGCTCCGTTGTAGTGGTCAAAAGTTGTACACCTTATAGCTATCCACCTTGATTGTTTTGTACACCCCTCTGTTAAATTAATTTTTATACCAATTTATTATTCCTTTACTTTTAGTAATTCCCAGCTTACTATTTAACTGCCTTTGTTCTTTAGTGTTTAAATATGTTTTAGAAACTGGTTGTTGCCAATCAACATTATAATATAAAACCCTATCATGCTCAATTAAATTATTACTAAACTTAACTGCCAGATCTTGTAATGTATTATCAATAACATAATCAGTTACTGGTTGCCATGCTAAACATAATTCATCAGTCATATCATTCATAGCTAATTTAAAAGCATCTTTTAATTTTAAGTTCTTACAATTCATATATCTAACATTAAGATTAACATTATTGAATAAACAACTACATGAATAGCTATAAGCCATTTCCAGTTGTTCGGATCTTGTTTTAAGAATTTTTTGTACATACTAAACATTTGATAATTCTATTTTTGAGTTAGTGTTATAAATACCATTATTATAAATATTTATTGCTTCTTTAATTGTACTAACTGGAGTTGAACCAAACATTTCGCCGCCAGTTTGAAAATACAAACCATAATCTGCTACTAAAACGTATTTATCGTTACTATCATAATCCCAGTAACCTTTGTTTAAATCAATTCTGCAATAACCTTGTGCCTCTAATGCTTTTTTTGAATTTACTTTTTTTAAATCTAATTTCATATCTAAGTTTTTGTAAGGGGGTTTTTACACCCCCATTGTTTTTATTATTTTATTGAATAATCTAATGTTTTACTTTCTTGTTTGTTAAAATCAAATCTTTCTAATAACCTATATATTTTAACATCTAGGTTAAATAAAATTTCCATTTGTTTATTTAACTTATTATAATCTCTAACAGTTCTAACAATCATTTGCTGGTATCTGTTATATTTCATACCTAATTTAACTATTGATAATTGGTATTCTAAATCTTGCTTGTTTATAAATCTAACAGTTTTAAAAGATTTAATTTCTTGAGTTTGTCTTGGATTAATTTGAACTTTCATAATAATAATTTTTAATGTTTTGTTTTTAATTATACACCAAAGATAAAAGAATTTTTTTAAATACAAAATATTTTTTGCATTTATTTTATATTTATTTGAGTTTACCCCATAAAAAAAGGGGTAATAAATACCCCTTTAATTATAATAAAGAATATTATTATGGAGTTTCTAAAGCTGCTTTTGCAGTTGAGAATGATCCATTTACGAAAGCATTTGGCAAGTAGTTTGTTAGAGCAATTCTCTCGCTTACTCTTACAGTTACAAAACCATCTCTCACGTTTGTACCATCTTCTCTAAAGAATTCAACATTTACGTTGTCTCTTATCCAAAGTTGTGTACCAACATTAAAGTTACCACATAAGAACGATCCAGCAGATAGTGCATTGTTAATTATAACTGGCACACCCATAAAGTTAGGTTGTAATCCAGAATACACTTGATCTTTTAAATAGTTGTTTTGGCTATCTTTTAATAATAAGATTTTATGAAAATCTGTTGGGTTTAACATTATGTAACTAGCTTGGTAGTTAGATAGTGCTAATTGATTTAAAGATGCAACTAAAACATCAAATTCATTTGCTGATTCAACTGATTGGTAAAAAGCACCACCAGATGAAACATCAAAGTCAGCAGCATCAGTTATAATACCAGATAAATTTGGAGCAGTTCCATTACCAGATAAAATTTGAGTATCCTCAACATTTAATAATTTTTCTGGCGCTCTAGCTGAAATATAGCTAGTAAGCTGTGGAGTGTCTGCTAACATTTCCTCAGAAATTCTAAAGTATGTACCAATTTTTCTAACATTGCTGTCAGATGCAGTCATATCAAAATCAGATTGAGCTAATGTTGCTCCCTCTGCTGCTGTTGCAGCACCATTTGAATATCCAGATTCTTTTACAAATCTAATCACATCAGAGCTAGTTGATCCTTGTGGGATTAATTGTCTAACGTGAACTGGTCGTGTTGGATCATATTTATATCCAGCAACTCTATCAGCTGGTATAACTTCACCAGTAAAGTCAGCAGCAACAGTCATGTCCGCTTTTACTTCAAATTGTGCAGATCTTGAGTTACCTTTTACAAGGTTTTCAATAGCACCATCATTAATTGACTTCATTAAGCCACCTTTGAAAGTTAGATTTTCATTAGATTTTGCTTCAAAATGTTTTTTGTTAGCAACTTCCATTTGATCTAATCTCTCATTAAATTTGTTAGCAAGGTTTGAAATTTCGCCTTTCAGCATTTCATCTGCCTTACCATTAGCACTTTCTAGTGCTTGTCCATGAGCTTTTTCCAATTTAGCATCTATAAGATCGCCAATCTGGTCAAGCTGTTTTTTTACGTTTTCTTCCATTTTAGTAAAGATTATTTTAAATTATTTAACAAGTATTTATAAATATCAACCTCTTGCTTAACTTCGACTGGCTCAGTAGTTTCAACAACTGGCTGAGTAGCATTAATGAAATATGTTTTAAGTTTGATTATTTCGGATTCTAAAGCATATCCCATATCATCTGAGATATTGCCCTTTCTAAGTAGTTTACAAATATTATCATATCTTTTGTAAACGTGATCAATATTAGACATTCCTTTAACATCTAATATCTTAGCTTGATCATTTGCTGCTAAAGTAACAGCACTAATTTCATATAGTTTAACTTCTTTTATTTCTCTGTAATCGCCTTTTTGTTCTTTTACTATTGGCATAATTCCAACAGAGTTTTCAGTAATTACTCCAGCTTTCATTAGTTCAATTACATCAGTTCCTAGTTGTGTTTTAGGAACTTTGGCCACAAATACTAAACCTTTCTCATCTTCATAAAGCTCATCCATTTTACCTATTGGTTGCATCATATCGTGTTGATATAAATACTTAACCCTAGAGCCATTTTCTTGAATTGTTTTTTGATATGCTCCTTTTCTTATAATATCTTGGTCGCTGTCTTTATTATCAAAGTATGAGCCATAACCTTTTACTATGCCATTCTTTTCATCAAAATCAGCAATTATATCACCTAGTGGAGCCGCCTTATAAATAAATTCCATATATGTATTTTTTGTAAAATTACTAAATTAATTTTTAATCCTTTGTTAGCTCATTGATTGCTAAGCCAACTCCTATGTTAAATAACAACCCACTTGATGAGTTAGGTTGGTTAGTTTGATCTGGATAATAAATAGCTGAGCATCTACAATTAACAACATTCAAAGCAGATCCCTCACCTGGTCGCATAATAGCTTCACCACCAACTATAAAAGAATCTTGATTTTTTACCTTTTGGCCATTAGCTTGTGCATGCCAATCTCTCTCTCTGCCATCTAATGATGTGGACCATTCTTTAATTAAGTTTTCACCAGGAAAAACAGTTAAGGCACTTTGCTCAACTCCATAATTTGCAGCTCTAGTAGTTTCAGTTCTAACTAATCTTTGAGCTTGATACCTTGAATATCTTTTAAATTGTTTTTTTAGTATTCTAGCTTTTGCATCATAACCTAACCCCATAAACTCTGGATCAGAAAACAATCTTTGTGTTATTTTAATTAATGTCTTTTTAGCTGTGCCACTTACTAGAACCACATTAGTGGCCGCTACTTGTTTAGCATATAAACCGAATGATGATTGCCATTGAGTTACATAATCTTTACTTGATACACCTTTTTTAATTAGTTTGTCAAAAGTTCTTGCATACCATTTAGCAAAATGCATTGATGTATCTTGATACAACTCATTGTATAGGTTATTAAAAAAATCTACTGTAAATAAATATTGATAATTAGTACTGCCAGAGTTTAAAAGATTATCAACTCCTTTATTGTATTCTTTTTGGTAATATCTTGTAAATCTTGAGATATTACGTTTTTCAGTAATTCGCCTTTGGTTTTCAAAAGCATCTCGCCATTTATTACTCATCTAATTGATTTAATTTTTTTTCTGCATAGGTTAACATACTTTGACCACCCCATCCAAGAAAAGCAACATAACCCTTATCTCGCCAAGGTGTATCCCTATAATCTGGATTTATTTTGTTATAGCCACCGCCTTTGGTCCTAGATAAAAAACTAAATGTTCTTTTTAATGTTTTTAATGATAATTTTTCCCTAGCTATTAATTGATTCATTCTAGCTAAACCAATACTAGTCATGCCATCGACTTCATTACGACCATGCTCATCAATCCAATTCTTTACTCTTTTAGCATTGTTTGTGGCACTTTGAGGATAATCACCATAAGTGTCTTTAGTTTCAATGCTTTCTTTTACCTCAATATTACTTATTGGATTTTTTTTTTCCTCAGTTTCTTGTAAAGCTATTGGTTGCGGATCTTCAATGTCAATATCATTGCCAGATGCTGGAATTAAATTAGCTGGTATATAATACTCATTTAATATTTCATTTTCCTCATCAGTTCCAAAACTCATTGCAGATCTCTTTTCATTTGGAGTTAGCCACCATGCCTTAGCCATTTGATCAACAACTTTTTCAGTTTCCTCTTGTAATTCTGGTATTACACTATAATCAAATTCAATGCAAAGTTTATCACCATATTTAGGTGCAAGCCATCTGTTTAGCTCATCTGCTATTTTATTAAGCTCTGGAATAACACAATTTTGATATAATGCTTTTTTAGCTTCTTTTACATTATTAAATGTGCTTGATTCTGTGTTGTTAAGTAGAGTAACTGGCACATTATAGATATTACATAAATCTTTTATTGATGCATTGTATTGTTCAATCAAACTAAGATCACTAGCATTTAATCCAAAGTTAACCCAAGATAATTTTTTTGGAGTTATAATAACATCACCAGCATTATCAGAACCTTGAAAGTTTTTCCTAAATTTATCTTTTAATTGTTGAGCTTGCATCTCATTTAAATCACCCTCATCACTCATTAAAACACCTCTAGCAGTTTGGTTTTGTAAATACTTAACTCCAGTTTGTACCGCTTCATTATTTGTAGTCATTGATCGTAAACCAGCTCTAAGTGGTGATTGCCCATATAAGTGTGAGCCACTACCATCAAAGTATGGGTTAAAATCTTTTATATGGCAAATTTGATCAGCTGGAATTTTATATTGGCCATTGTATTCAATTTGATATTCTTTAACTGGTTGCATAATACCACCAGATACAATTTCAATTAATTGGCTAGGCATAACATATAACTCTTTGTATTTACCAGCACCATTGCCAGTTTCTGGAGCAATACCATAAATGTATCTGTTGCCAGTTAATTTACCAAATGCAATAAGCTCAGTAATCCATGATGCATAGGATTGAGCTGGGTTTGGTCGTTCCAATAATTTATGTAAATCAGTATCATATAATTCAACTAATGCTTTCTTTTTTAAATAATCAGCTTTATGCATTACATTAGAATCTAATGTGCCGCTATTCATTGCCTTATATCTTTTATAGTCATTATTATTTACCTTTTCATAAACTTGAAATGGTATTGATGATGCCGCTTTTGCTATAATATTTACTAAAGAATATACAGTTGCATTTTTTCTGTAACCCTCGTTGATATATGTTGTGTCGTTTTCTGGATTCCAAACTATGCTTTCTCCTAGCCAGTTATAAATAGCTTTGTTATATTCTTGTGCTGTTTGTTGAGCATTTTTGGTTATTAGGTTTCTGAATCTGTCAAAGAATGATGCCATTAAAATAAAATTTTATGTAAAAATACAAAATATTAAATTCTTTTATTATACAACAAAAAAGTCATTACGATTTCGCCACCTACTATAAACACAATATCTAATTGAATCTAGCAAATGGTCCGCTTGATTTGCTTTTGGTTTGTTGATTATTGTGCCATCTTTTAACTCATCATAAATATATGATAATTGTTCTTTTAGTATGTTTGTTGATTCCTCACTAACATAAATGTCAAATTCTTTTAATAGTGAAATACCAGCATTTATACTGCCTTGACCTTTAACTGCTGGCTTTGCCCATATACTCATTTGTTTTAGCTCCTCAATACTTTTTGGCTCAGCACTATCACAATACATTAGCATATCATCTAGCTTTTGTTGTTTAATAAACTCAGCAATATCTCTGTTTGTCATTCCCTTTTTATAAATAAGCTCATGAATATATAAGCTGTTATTGTGTTTACCAACTTTTACAATGGCCAAATTGTCTTGGGAAAATCCAAAATCACATCCTAGCACCTCATCATCTAATTGTGGAAAATCTTTGTGTGGTATATAATTCCAATTTTTAAATATTTGCTTTTCACTAAATACTGCTCTTTGGCCCTCACCATATACTCGCCAATAATCTGGATCACGTTCTTTAATCCTTTCAATTTCATCAACTAACTCTTTGGGCAAAAACTTATTGTCTTTGTATGTGCTTATAAATAAATTAGCATCATCCCTTTCGGCCAAGTCATAAAGATAATGTACTGGATCAGATGGGTTAAAATCAATATATATCCTTTGCCTAGTTCTCATTACTAATTGCTGATAATCTTCAAAAAATAATTCATTGCCCTCATTTATCCATAATATATCTCTTGATGAACCTCTTATCTTTTGTGCATCATCGGCACTAAACATTTCTAAAGTATGCCCATTAAACTCAAATGTGTTTTCTGATTTATTATGCACTCCATTCCAATATATACCTAATTGCCTAGATATATGTAAGAAATCTCTTAGAACTGATCTTTTAAGTGCTGGGAGTGTTTTTCTAACTATGCTTATTGTAAGTGGCTCTTTTTCAGTAGTCATTAAATACAAACAATACTGCATCAAGCTCCAAGATTTACCAGATCTAGTACCACCTTGAAATATATTTAATCTGGCTTTAGAATTTACTGCTTGATAAAATTGCTTATTACAAAATTCTTTTACTCTTTGTCTTTGGCTGGTGTCCATTCAATTAGTTTGCTTTCAATAGAGGCATCATGTTGTATTTCTTGTCGTTCAATGTAACCTCTTTTTTTCCCTTTTGTTTTTAGTAGAAATATTGTTGCTGTTGTATTCCCATCTCTTATTTGCTCATGTAGTTGGCTCTCTGCAAAATCCAAAGCTACATTTTGTAACTCATCAACCTTTGCTTTAAACTTTTGATCTTTATTGTAATAATCATAATAAGTTGCTCTATTGCAACCTACATTTTCACAAGCTGTTGTAACAACACCTAATGAAAGCTCAAGAGCTTCTAATAATTTCTTTTTTAGTGTGTTGGTTTTGTTGGCTCTAGTCATGCCACAAAATTACATAAAAAAAAGGGAGTTTAAAAAACCCCCTTTAATTACCTAATGCCAATAGCTTCCACCTGGCTTTTTATATTAGGTTTTATTTTATTGCATCATAAATTTTATCCATGTTACAATCAGTTTTCTGGTCGTTAACACAATTATCTGAATAAAAATAATTACTTGCAAAAAAGCAAATTTCATCTTCCCAAAAATTATCTGCTTGTCTTACATCTTCATAAAAAACATCTTTTTTAACTAATGATGATAAAACCCCTCTTAATTTTTTTGTTGGTATTTTAGTTATTTGTGTTAACTCATCTGCTGATATTGTCCAGTATGAAATTGCACTATTCATTGCAACATCTAAAGTTTCGCATGGAGATTTAATTTCATAACACCATGCTCTAATAACTTGTTTTTCTAATTCTGTAAATTTTGTAAATTTTTTAGTAATTGTACTCATAATTGTAATTTTTAATTTATATAATTTGTTTGTTTGTCACATCAAATATACAAATATTTTTTCAATTACAAAATATTTTTTCAATTATTATTCTTTTTATCATATAAATACAAATACAAATCCCAAATTTTACTACTTGCATCTTCATTTGGAAAATCTTTATGAGCATTTTGATATGCATAAGTTTTAGGTGATCTAATTAATATGCCATTATCATTTATTTCAACATAGCATTTTTTTTTACCCTTAATAGGAACTATATAAACTTTTATATTATTTTCTAAACACCAAGATTGTGCTTTTAAATACTTATTCATGTTTAAACATTCTTATTTGTGATTTGTGTTGTTCTATTCTTTTAATTGCAGAATTATAATAATCTTTGTCTATTTCATAACCAGTTAAATCATATCCAAGATTATGACAAGCTATTGCGATTGAGCCACTACCTAAATGAGTGTCTAGTATTTTATCGCCCTTTTTAGAATAATTAATTAATAACCATTCATAAAGTTTTACTGGTTTTTGTGTTGGGTGTATTCTTAATTCTTTATTTTTCATATCGTGTTGCAACATACCATTCCAAACTATTTCACATACATTAACACTTTTACTACCACTAAAATAAGCTAATTCTGCCCTACCAAATGCAGTTCCTTTTTTATCCCAACATATTCTGCCTCCAGTTAAATCAACATTTTTATAAAAGTTTACACCCCATATTATTTGATTTTTTGATACTCTTTTTAGTTCTTGAAAATACTCTTTTGATGGAGCTTTATTTTCAAAAACATTATATTTTGTTCTTTTAGTAGCTTGTTTCCTTATATTTACATTATCTTTTAAACCAATAGCATCATTGCCACCATAAGGAGGATCAACAATAGCCAAGTCAAATTGATTGTCTGACATATCTTTCATTGCTTCTAAACAATCTTGATTATATATTTTCATTCTGTGCCAGATACTATATCTTTTTTGTTTGAATCCTCAACCAGCATTGCAAACCCTAAGAACAAGTAATTTAAAGCATCTGCATAACGACTATCTATTGGCTCAGCTTGATGCATATTAGGATCACCAGAATGGCTTAAAATGGCTTGTATGTGCTTATTAAAGAATACCGCCCAAACTTCCATCGGTTGTATTCCAATACTTTTAGCTGTTGATTTAAAATTGTTCAATACATCAATACTTTTGTTTGTGTATTCTGGTTGCTTAGCATCCATTATATCTTGAGCTTTTTCTAAGATATAATTTCTAGTTTCTTGAAATTCTTTTTGTGTCATATTATTAAAATTCAAATTTTTTAATTGCTTTAATTAGATAATCTGGCTTATATTTTTTAGGTATGTGCATTTTTTCTAAATCTGTATAATATTTTTTTATATCTATTGCTAAATCTGTATCTAAAGAATTTAAAAGTTTTAAATATTCTTTTGGATTTTCTTGAATAAAAATTGCTAAAATTAATCTTTCAAAATCCCCTTCTTGTTCTAGTTTTATCATAATTTAATTTTTAAAATGGTACGTTATCTTTTATTACTTGTATTTTTTTTTCACCTTGATATATTTGTTTATAGATACCACCATTATCAAAATCTGGAGCTATCTCAAAATCACCTAATTGCCCATTCTCTTTTCTTTTAACCTTTTCAACATGCAATCTAACAACATCACTTTTATATTTAGTTTTTTGGCCAATGCATCTATAAGCAATTAAACCATTATATGCTTTATTAAAAAAATCAGCTGAACCAGAAATATCATAAAGAGTTGGTTTTTTATATACACCACCCTCACTTTCAATTTTTCTTGGATGTGCCACTAAAAATAAATGAGTATTGGTTTGCTGACAAAATTGTGTTATTTGACTAAGTATTTTGCCTATATAACTATGATCTCTTTGAGCTGAGTGATCTAACATATTCCAGGGATCTATCACACATACATTTATACCCTTTTGAAATACAAGCTCCCTAAATGCATTTAAAATGCCTTTTAAGGTTAAGTTTTCTAAATCAATCTTAATCCAAAAGAAATGATCTTCAATAAAATCTTTAGTATTATTTAGATCTTCACTATTACAATTCTTTTGATTTAATTTATTAGCAATTCTTTTTATATGCCCTTCATAAGGAAAACTCTCAGGTGAAAACATTGCACATCTAAAATCGTGTTCTAATGCAACATTGCAAAGTATTTGATCTAAAATGTCAGATTTTCCCGAGTTGGGTATGCCCGACAATACACTCCATTCCCCAAATGCTAACTTAAAGTAGTTATCAGATCCTGGTAAACCTATTGAATAATTAGTAATCCCATTTTCATTAAAATTTAAAACATCTTGCCAAATGTTATCTAAATTTAAAACACCCTCAAGTGGAAAATCTTTAGCTTGTTTAATTATATTTCTAAGTGTCTCAGCTCCCTTTTCAATTAAAACCTCATTAGCATCTTTATAATCACCAAACTCAACATATTTACATCTATACTTTCCAAATCTTCTAGCCAGTTCATTTCTAAGCTGCAAACCAGCATCATCATTATCAGTACAAAGTATTATCTCTTTTTTATCTTTAAAATATTGGTAGCAATTGTCTAAGTATTCTAGTTTTTGTGAACCTTTACTAGCACCATTAGGAACTGAACAAACACTATACAACCCAGCTTCATGTAAACTAAGTGCATCCATTTCGCCTTCAACTATATAGCATCTATTTAATTCTTTAATATTATCAATGCCATAAAAAATAAGCTCAGCTCCAGAAACTAATTTAAAATTCTTTTCCCCATCTCTATATTTTACATTTACAATTTCATTATTTCTGTAATAATTAAAATTGATACATCTTCTTTTAGCTTGAACTTGTGGCATATATTCAAGTGATTCACCAATTTTCCAATGAATTAAAGTTGGCTCAGTTATGCCTCTATTGCCAAACCATTTAATTACTCTCTCGGCAATGTTGGAATTTACTTTTGGTGGCAAAACATATTCAACCTTTTGTTTAAACTTAATACCTACATTACCACCCCAGCCACAATGATGGCAATTATATAAACCCTCATCAATATTTACTGATAAACAATCATCAGTTTTGTTTTTACGTTTATGTGAGCATTGTGGGCATTTAGTTTTAACAGATCCAGTTGATCTTTTTAAGTTAATACCTAGAGCCAATAAGTCATTATAGTGATTCATAAATAAAAATATTTTTTAAATATAGAAATTTATTTTAAATATTTAATAAAAATATTAATTCTTTTTTTGTTAATAGATTGCTTTTTTCAATAACATAGGATTTTACTTTAGTCATTCTTTTGTTACAATCTTGAAATATAATTTGATTTAAACTAAAACCCTCAAAAGTATAGTTTGGATAATTACAAGTAAACAGAGCAAATATTTTACAATCTGTATTTGCATATTCTGGTATCATTAATGGGTGATCTTTTCTGTTTACTTTTACATCAACAGAATGTCCTAACCATTGGTGATCATAATCATCTGTTTTATTTACTTTGCTAGTATTATGTATTTTAAAATCTGGATATAAATTATTTTCCCTAGCAAATATAAACTCACCACCAAACCCAACTATATTTAAATCAAGCTCTGATTTTGGATTTACTGTTTTAGAACCATCCCATCCAGTTTTTATTTTATTATTATGCCTTTGTTCAGCT
>Ga0208425_1000381_pt1 | contig 15502 bp, 31 predicted proteins | sample DEB08_DNA_4_FD_185496 | JGI IMG/M metagenome (GOLD analysis project Ga0208425, IMG submission 185496) | Aqueous microbial communities from the Delaware River and Bay under freshwater to marine salinity gradient to study organic matter... | ecosystem: Environmental > Aquatic > Marine > Coastal ...
CTGCCACAAGGTAGTAGCAAATTTCCTTGCGATACTGTCGTCGTCGAGGCACAGCCAAGATTCAAGCCATTGCAGCGCCTTGGCTAAATCAGGTTCTCGATTCATCTGCGCTTTTGCGCTCGCCATATTGAGGCCGCAGCCATCACAAAACTGAGGTTGTTTAAGTTCGTTCATTCTTCTCTCCTGATTGTTAGCACTCGCCCATCGGCAAGATTGATAACGCCATCCTGTTTTCCATGACCACAACAGCAGGCTACTGTTTCAATGCCACCAGCATTCAGCGCTGCTACGATTTGGTGGATACAGTGATCAATACAAACCACTCGTCCATTCAATGGCATACAAACTTGATTCTCATATGTTGCTGCACTGCCGGGTGATCCGTCACAACAATCTGACTCGTATAAACAGGCTCTCTCAGGCATATCACTCATCACCTTCCTCCGCTTTGGCGAAAACTTTCTTCAAGTCATTAACAATTTCGAGCGGGTATTTGATCCCATCATCAAACTCGGCCACAGATGTTTTGAGTAACAAAACCAACTCATCACACTGGCGCTCAAGTTCAGCGATGTGCTCTCTGATCAATTGCTCTACATGCTTTTCAGGGTCATTCAGCATGACCTTGGTCGCAAGAGCGTCTATTCTCTTGCCGCGCACAAACTGCTTTACCAAATCACTCATCATCTTTCTCCCTTGCCTACCCGGATGCTCCCCGGCTGTATTGACTCCATGATCTCAAGGTTTTTCCTGTGAGCCCACTCGTGCCACTCTTTCTGCTTCTTGCCCATCTCACACTCCGCGCCTCGCCACCGCCTGCGGAAGCATTTACAGATCTGCCGCTTGGACATAGGCAAACCTTCCGGGAACGCCTTGACACTGAAGTACAGCTGGCCGCTACCACAGTCAATGCGCAGCCACTCAGCATCTTCTGCCGTGCTAGTCGTCGTCAGCAGCAGTAGCCCTGTCAATAACAGCGGCCAACTCTGGCGTAATCCCCTCTTCATCTTCGGCCTCTTCTTCCTTAATCCTGGCGCAGCACCATGCCTCTACCGCATTGATGGCGGTATCAGCTCCATCCATCCACTCATTGGTGTGCTTCTGGCGGGTGTACAGCATCTTGATCTTGTCGATATACAACAGCAGGTCATCATAGTCCATGGTTTACTCCGGTACGCTATAGAAGCGCATGATTATGGCAGCCGCATCACGTACTTCCTGCTCCTCGGCATCCTCGGCCACCCATTCCATTTCGCTGCGCACCACCTCCTCCACAGCCTCTTGGGTTAGCCACTCATAGATACTATCCATCTTTCTCCAGCTCCTTCCTATACTCCACCAAGGCCGCCGCCATGACGACCCACTCATCGTAGGCAAACACCCTGTTCTTCCCGATATTGCACGGCCTGCAGCATGGAACACAGTTCTCAACACTGTATGGCCCGTCCGGGTCAACTCGGTCTAGGTTGTGCCCAGCCCCCGTTGCCCTCCCGGCAAGCCGATGCTCTGTCCAAACAAGGCTCGCCCCGCAGTAGTGGCAGCTCGGCTTTGCTTTTGCGATTTCAGCGTACTGCTCATATGACATAAGCACATCGTGTCTTGACCTGGAGACAAGAAAACCGTTGTATGCGGCTTCGTATGGCCTGATCCGCTTGTGCGGTCTCGGCCCTTTGTGGGCGCATAACCTGCATTTCTGGCTCTTTTTCAGCGTCTGTCTGGTGGCCTCAGACTCGCAGCCGCACTCACAGATCGCAGAATACCAGTGCCACTTCCTGTCTCGGCTATCCGGCCTCTGCCCCAAGTAACCCGTAACCGTCCTTGTGCCAAACTTTGCGCCGACAATGTCCCGAGGATTTTCGATGGCTCTACCCATCACGCTGCTCGCACAATAATTGCAGTTGCGCCAAGGCTCTCCACGCCACTGCCCGCATGACTTTGATCTTGGCCTCCACTGTCACAGCCTTGACATAATCAATCCCAATATGTCTGACCAAGGAGCCGACATGGTCGCTACTCAGTTCGCGCCTCCACGATATTACCGGATGATCAGGATTATACTTCTTGTTTCCGTCCCATATATGCTGCGCCAACTCAACCATTGCGTCGGGCCAGAAGCGAAAAATAGCATCCACAGGAGTGGCCTTCCTCACATCATCGTTTGCCTCTGTAAACCCCCCTGGGAACAGATCTTCACGCCCCACCCATTTTCCGGTGCCCTGCTGGAGGGGCATATTCCTTTGGCACCTGCCCTTATGGTCACAGATCGTTGGGCTCATGCAACCATTACATGTCTCAATCATTTCTTGTCTCCCGTGTGTGAATCTTATCGTGCATGTACATTGACAGCATACACCCTATGCCGCCGCCCACAGCCAATGCTGCCACATGGTGCCAGTCCAGTGCTGACTTAATGCCCAGGATGGCAATGGTGCTGATCATGTAGATCTCAGCAGTAGCCAGCAGGAATGACAGCGGCACAATGGGCCAGTAATGCAGGTGCGCCACGTTACGCTGTTGGTAGGCTTTCAATGCAATGAAGACCATGTTGGCGCTAAATAATAGTAAGTGTGTCATATCGCCCTCACATCCCCATCCCAGCCACGCTTATTCAGCCGCATGGGTATCAGGTGCGGCACGCCCTTGCCGCTGTCAAACTTGTGCACATCCTCCCAGTACCAGCCAGCATCAAGGTCATACACCTTGTTGAAGTCACTCAGCATGGATGACGGCAGCCCAACCGTCTTAGCCTTGCGCTGGGGTATCAGGCAGTGATTACCTGGCGTGATGGTCATCACCGGAAAGATGTCCTGCAACTCCTGCATGTACATCTTGGCCAGCTCATACTCTTCCTCCGGCCCATACGCATCAGGCTCTGACTCATGGTAGCTGCCGCTGTGGTTATCCACAATGTCGCCCACATTCAGCACGTACTCGCACTTATAGGCTTTGTACACCTTCTTCAGGAAGTCAAAGGATCTGGGGTGGTGGTAGGGTATATGCAGGTCGCTTATGACCAGGAAGTTGCCTTTCTGCCCAACAATCACACCGCACCCCAGTATGGGTCGCTTCAACACGGCCATCTTGCCGTAGCGTGCAGCAGGACTATTCTGATCCAGCAGGCAGCCCACGGACATGTGCCACCGCAGGTTGTTCATGTCGCTGTTGTAGGCAATACCGAAGACGCTGTGGTGGTGCCCCTGAATACTGTTGTGACTGTATCTGGCCGCATTAGTAATAGGGTTAGCGCCTACACTATGCGTCATCAATGTGTCCTTCATGGCGTTTCTAGCTCCGTTAATTTTACTACCATCGCTTTCGGTATTGCTACCGCCCCTTGTGATTGCTTCATATCTGCCGTTACTGCGCTGGCAACCATAATCCAGTCTTCGTTTTCGTCCAACACAACGCCACACGCATAAGCATTGCCGTTGAACTCCTGCAATGTAACATCCTCCTGCCACCCAGCGGCGCACCCGCACGCATCAGACCATGTGATGAATACGATTCTCATGGCCACCCACTATGATCTTCATCATCTTCGCCCAGTGGATCATCTTCCCAGAGACACATGTCTGGTGCCCCCGCCCATGTTGACAATGCAACCAGGATGGCTGCTACCGCCCCAAAGGCGAAGAAAGTGCCTGTTTCAGCAAATATCCCCGTCCAGAAGGTGTACAGCACCCAGATGATAGCCCACCAGATGACAGTATTGATTAAGTAGTCTTTCACGCGCTCCTCCTCTTTGGCTGCAGCTCCACATGGATGTGGTCGCGCTCCAGCACAACATCAATATCACCGGGTTCCAAAAGCGGGTGCTGGCGACAGTAAGATGCAGCCGCATCCAAGATCCAGCGGTACTGCAATGCAGCAGTCACTGGCTGAAAGTCACAGACCCACTCCCAGCTCCTGATATCCACAGCACAACCCGGTATAGCATAGTGCAGGCTGGTGTGGCTGTGTACAGGGTCGGGCTCATTGCCCGATGTGATAACCAGCTGACCACCGTTTTCGCTGTATAGCGGGTCCACATACCGCAGCAGAAAATCTGTCAAGTACGGGTGAATGGCCATTTGAATGGTGCCATCTTTCAGTTTCACTTATTCCTCCTGTTTCACAACCGCCAGCACTGGCGCTTTGGGTGCCTCCTGCGGGTTGGCGGCATGGTATGCATTAACCTCCTCTACAACTGCATCCGTTGCTGCCTGCAGGTGTGGCAATCGCACCTCAGTTAACACCTCAGAGCATGTCGGGCAGAACACCATATCCATCAGGCTGTAGTACATCATCATCCCAGCCTGCATGGACATAGCATCGCCAAACTCCTGAACGGCCCTGCAGCGGGTACAACGAATCGAGTACAGATACCCCGATTCACCCAGCTGCGGCCTTTCCCCGGCAGTATTCATTAGAAGGGCGGTTCGTCGTCGAAAGAATCACCCGACACAGGCGCTGCCTGCTGGGCATACTCCTGAGCCTGCACGTTGTCCGGCACCAGCGGTGCGCTGACATCAATACCAGGTACTGTCTTGCCTTGAAACTTCTTCATGCTTGCAGTGATGATAACAGGCTTGCCCACCCAGTTGTCTGTATCGGGACCATAGCGACCCGCAAGGTTCAGCCCGTTGGTCTGGTTAAGCACCACGGTTTTTTCCTGGTCGACAAGGTGCAGCACAACTTTCGGCTGCGGCTTATCGCCCTCTTTGGCGAAGTCAACAACCTCGCTATCCTCGATCACGCACTGGATCACCGCAAAAGAGCCGTCCGGCTTTTGCAGATCACTGGCAGCCAGCCTGTCGCTATTGCTGGCGTAAATTTGGTTAATATCAACCATAGTTTGTCTCCTGACTTAAAGTTTAAACTGCCGTTTCATCCTATATTTCAGGATGCTAACGAGCATTTTACGTGAGCGCCGAGCACTACTCAACACCCAGAACATGATCATTATTCATCATCCCATGCGACATCATCAAGATCGCTCATAACAGAATGGTTAAAGGCATCCGATACCTCAAACATGCTGGCTGGTGATCCCGATGCGCCCATACTGTACTCTGCCAGGTAATGGGCATCCAGCTCATTCCTGCGGCGGGTGAGATCACGATACCGCCTTGATGCCCGCCCAGCATGAGCGGTATCAAAGTCTGCCTTGGTTGCTGGCTTGGCCTGCAGACACGCTTTATACAGCTCAATGGACATCTTGGCCTCCCGTGTCTGGCGTCAGCAGCCCATGGCGGCCAGCCACCACTGTCTCAATAATGTCGGCCAGTGTCGTTTCGTTGACCTCCGCATCATCAACCACAATGGTCATGTTGCCGTAACGAATAGCTGCAGATCCATCGCTTTGAATCTGTAGGATGATGGTTACCATGTCGTGTTGCATTTTTTGCATGCTTGCCTCGCTCTTTGCTTGAGTAGTGCGGCGCGATATCTGCGCCAGTTATACAGCTGTACCCATTTCTCCGGGTTCGCCATAATCCATTTGTCCAGCCTGCCGTAGTAGGCTGATCTTCTGTCATCGTTGTTCATTCCTCGTACCCTTTCAGCGCGGCTTCAATGTCGATATAGTCCCCATTATCAGGGTCAATAGCCCGCTTGATGCCCATTGCCCGCATATGCTCTAGCAGGATCAATACGGCCTGATCGTACCTGCCGCCAGCATCCCATCCCATATAAACCGAATAGTCCTTCGGTGTATACTGTGAGGGCCTGTGCAGCTGCGGGTTTTCAATTTCCTGGCCGCATCTGCCGCATATCACGGCAGACCAGGTGTCAAGGCTGTTGAGGTACTGCCCCATGCCGCTGCAGGGGCACATAAGAGCCCAGCCGCCGCCTTGACTGGCTGGAATGGGCCTAACTTTTGCCGTTGTGATCATGTTATATATCTCCCGTGAAAATCCTGACTATACGCCTATTGATGGCGATTGCAACAACAATATGCAATCTCCATTATATCTCCATTATTGGTATGTAAGTACTCACTAACCTCGCGGAACACGTATGTTCTGCCTTTGCTCGCTGGCGCTCGCTTGTCGTCCAGAAATAAGCCTGAATTATTACTTAACTGCCTAAAATTTATTCGTTGAAAGGCGTGCCGATATGCTAGGATAGGTAGGACGGTTGGCAGTATCCCGCTGCCCCCAAGGGCATTCCACCATGCCCCATTGCTCGCTAACGCTCGCGGTTGATCAGAGAGAGTATCGAGCATCGAGAAACAGCATTGTTCCTGCAATGGCATGGCCTCGCTGCCGCTCGCGTGTTTGCGAGTATGGTTGTTGTTAAGCAATAGCACAGCTGGCCTCTCGCATGGTGTTGTAGTTGACCAGGATTTGGTAATTACCTGCTGAGATGCGGCTGCTGGCGGGGCTGGGTATAGGATCACCCCAAAAGCGCACCCTATGCCCCGTGTAATGCCTGCCAGTGGTACACTCAACCTCAGCAACAGCCCCAGCTGTATCAATGGGCGGTGCAATGCTGGCCAGTGATAGCAATAGGCTAGCTAGCATAAGCATTGCTATGGTATCCCTCGGCCATGTCCTGCAGCTGCAGATATACCTCATGCTCGCATGATTCAGTTTCCGGCCCATCTGACATGCCAGGATTAAAGATGCGGCCCAGAATGCATGATACCTCATAGGTGCGGCTGAACTGGCCACCATGCCATTCCACTAGATGACAGTAGCTGCCCGCGATAATGTCGTCGGGCCCAGCGCATCCGATGCCCTCAAGATACCAGATGTTTTCCCCTTCCCCTTGATATGCTTCAATCGCTTCTGATAACGCTGCAATCGCGTCAATGGTGCGCATGTAGTCTAGCGTGCCAGTGATCATAAATAGATTATGCTCTACTAGGCGATGTAATCGCTTGATGCTGGATAGTGTTGCCATGCTATACCCCTTGCCCATTATGGGCTTCAATGTGTTCCTGAATGATCGCCTCCAGCTCCGCATCTGTCGGAAGCTCGAGTTCTGCCCAGTGTGGGCCGTTAGTTTCTGGTATGTTCATTTTATGCCCTCAATGCCTGTAGCGTGTCTCTCGCCTCTTGCTTGGCCTCACGCATCACCTCGAATATAACGTTCATATAATTGGCGCGGCAATAATCGTCTAAGCTCTCGTTGGCGTATTCCCAGCTGTAGTCAAAACCGAACCCCGCGTATGTTTCTGCCAACAATACGCCAGCCTTGCGGATTTCAACGCAAAAGCCATAGTCGCCCGCGGTAAGCTCCCAGCCTAGCTGGCGCTGCAGGCTCTCGTAGGCTTCGCGGCTAGGGTTTTCCCTGCCCGCCTTGGCGTAGTCTTTAGATAGCTCTGCCAGACTGTATTGTGTCGGAATGAACCATTGATAGTACCTATCATCACCGGGATTGACCGGATTGCGAATGGTCACGCCACCTTCATGGCATGTTGCTACCTCAAATTGGTCGCCAAAATCCCATGCCCCGTATAGCTCGACGTATACGGTCACCGTGTAACTGCCGATTGATCGTCTAATTATTGCTTCTCTTTGTATGCTCATTTTGTGTCCCTTTATACAATATCAGGTGTGAGAATGATCATAGGCGCAAACACTGCACCTGTCAAACAATGGAATAAAACCAGTACCGGGGGCGTGCCAGTCAATGCCAGCCCATAGCAGCAGGCAGGGAAAAGCAGTGCCAGGAAAATTCTCAGGGTAAGCTGGTTGCTCATGTTAGTTAATCCTGAATACATAGTAATTTTCGCCCCCTAGCGTGATTTCTTCTTCGCTGCCGTCATAGTGGCTGAAGTGGTGCCCATAGCCGTCGGCACCGGCATATTCTGCCTGTAATTCCTGCAGTTTGTCCATACTGATAACCAGCTTCCCTATCGCTTCAAATGCCTCTGCTTTTTGCATGGCCTCGATAACTTCGACATCTATGTCTAGCACAGATGCCAGAAACCAGTCATTGAAGCAACCTAGAATGTACTCGTCATCGGAAAGCTCATCTTGCATGATCTCATCTATTGCTGAGGCCGCTATCACCCGGTAGTCTCCATCCCAGCCGCTGTCATTGTACATCGCGCCATTAACGGGCCTGATAACTTCGGTAATCTCGCGCCATTCATCGCCCACGATATCGCGCAGTGCTTTAAGTTCGCTGAATTTGATTGTGTTCATTGTGTCTACTCTCCCTTGGCCTGCTTGGCCTGTGCTTGGTCAATTTCAATGTAAAGGTAGCATTCTTCGTTGTCAACATACTTGGCGAAATCTGCCGGCTCTGATAAGTCTACTGGCTCAAAAAGTGTGTTTAGCGCCAGTTCTGCCGCGTTATCGTCCATTATCTCATCGCAATGTATTAGACTGTCTTTAGCAGACTGTAGCGCCTCACCGTATGTCATGTCCGGCCATACTGGCGCAACAATTAACGGCCTGCTAGAGCCTAGAAAGTAGTCTGGTAAGCAGCAATCCCTGTATATCGCTTTCATCTGTATGCACTCCTGTGTGCTGTGTTGATGTACATATAATGCCACAGCTGGCCACCATTGCAAGCATCCTGTTAGACCGATGTGGAATAAGACGCCAGGCGGGTATAACAAAATGTTATTAGACAATGGCGTGTTAATGTGCTAGGGAATGCAAACTATTGGCATGATATGGGGTGTAAACGTGCCACAATATGTAGGCGGTGTCTACATGGAATCAATGGCTTAGGGGCGAAAATGGCCGCATCTGGGTATAAATGGGGTGGATTTGACCCCCATCCGCGCATTCACCGCATAAATATGCCCATTCGCCCCTGTTCAGCCCCTGCCATGCCCCATTCTGGTGCACCATGCCCCCATCACTGTGATGAATGGCCATGCCCATGCCCCATTCCCCATGGTGATGGCGCGCAGCCCATAGCAAATCCCATGCCAGAGTCGCGCAGCCGCATGTACTATCACTGGCATGTATTATCAGTATCGTGAATGCCAGGAGAGGGACCCATTGATGTGAGTGATGATGGGGGTGGGGGAGCGGGTTGCGCTGCTGATACCAGTGCCCCTACCACCACCCGGAAGTTTTTATGTCATTCTGGCAGCCACCCGGAAGTTTTTAGGAGATTCCCGATGCCCCCAGCCAGATTCCCATGCCCCAGAACCACCCCCTGGGTCATTTTCATGTCGATGGCCAAAATTTTTTTCAAATTTTTTTCAAATGGCCGCAAAATGGTCGTATCCCGCACGGTTATTGGGCTGCAGAGTCGTCCAGCTACCTAAATATTGGTCAAATCCACCACTTTTTTGGTCAATATCACTAAACTTTGTTGACAGGCGGGATATTCATGCGTATGATGGAGTCCAATATGACTATCACCCATGCTTATGGGGCATGATCATGTCGACAGACGTTAAAGCAGACCCCCAGTGGGCTACGATCAGGTTTGCATCCATGTGGGATGCAGTGCAGGTAAGTGATGACCAGGCTTATGTGGTTGTCAGTGCGAATGATGGTAGGACCAACGGGATGTTCATGCAGACGTTTGTGTGGGACATGGACAACCCCAAGGCGGCAGCCCGGAACCTGATTCAGGCGGGTATTGCCATGCAGAAGTATCTGGATAGGGTATGAGTAACCAGGAAAAGCTGATACAGCGCACCATGGAGTGCCTATGTGTATTTGGCCTGTTGTTCGTCATTGCGGCGCTTTTAAGCGGGTGCACCATGGTTGGCCTGAATGAGGCTGATAAGACCAAGGTAGTTGAGGCTGCTTTGGAAGATGGTAAGACGGAGTGGTGCGTTAAGATACCCATGCTCGAGCCATTGTGTGTGACCAAGGAGCGTAGCAGCCCTTGAGTCAGCAGATGTTTGGTGGGCAGAAGGCGGTGCACTTTGTTATGGTGCAGTTAGCGCCAGGTGAGTACAAGTATGCCCTGACACGGCCATACACGTATGCCACCAGCATTGTTGGACACCCTTGCTACCTGCATACTGATGACCACAGCTTTTTGAAGTTGTCCCATGGCGGGATGTTGACGGTTGGTCAGCACAAGACCTGGGATGGCCCATCGGGGCCTGCTGTTGACACGGTGAACTTCATGCGGGCCAGCCTGGTGCATGACATGCTGTATCTGTTGATCAGAGAGGGTCAGTTGCCAGCCAAGTACCGCAAGGTGGCAGACAAGATCATGCGCCACATAGCCATTGAGGATGGTATGCCCCGTTGGCGGGCATGGTACGCATGGGCTGGTGTCAGGCTGGGTGGATGGATGCATGTGTAGCAAGCAGACAGGAGCCAAATGAACAAACCCATAGACAATTCAAGTGGCATCTACGCCACAGACAAAGACGGGAACATCCTGTACAACAAGGATGGCACCCCCAGGAAGAAGGCTGGCAGGAAGAAGGGCATTGAGAACTTCCATCACTTCCGCAGCAAGATGTCAGCCAAGTTCATGCGAGAATTCAGCCGTCACTTTGAGAAGCATGGTGACAAGGCGATCAAGGAGCTGTACGAGAAAGATCCTGTTAAGTATGTTCAGATTATGGCGTCCATGATGCCGAAGCAAGCGGAGATCAAGCAAGAAGATGTCACAGAGCATAAAGCCCTCTCCACAGTTGAACTCGCTAATAGAATTGCTGGACTCGTTGCCGGAGCAGAAGCGGAAAGAGATCGAGAACCTGGTCAACGAGAACACGCCGATATGGAGCCCGACACCGGGGCCACAGACGGAGGCGTACTACACTAGCGCAGACATCACCTTCTATGGTGGTGCTGCAGGTGGGGGTAAGACAGACCTGGCATTAGGGTTGGCATTGACCACCCACACAGAATCCATCATCTTCCGTAGGGAGGGTGTGCAGCTGGAGGGTATCTACAGGCGACTGACAGATATTCTGGGTACACGGGATGGGTTCAACAGCAAGGACAGGATCTGGCGTATGCCAGGTCGTGTTATTGAGTTTGGTGCTGTGAAGGACGTTGGCGACGAGATGAAGTATCAGGGTCGCCCACACAGCTTGAAGGTGTTTGACGAGATCACTCACTTCCAGGAGGCCCAGTTTCGCTTCCTGTGTGGTTGGATGCGATCCGTCAAGATTGGTGAGCCCCAGCGCATTCTGTGTACTGGTAACCCGCCAACAGATAGTGATGGTGAATGGGTGATACGCTTCTGGGCCCCATGGTTGGACCCTAAGCACCCAGACCCGGCAGAACCAGGCGAATTACGCTGGTTTGCCACATTCAAGAACGGGCAGGAGCAGCCAGTCCCTAATGGGGACCCTGTAACTGACCCAATGACTGGGGAGATGGTTAAGCCCAAGTCAAGGACGTTTATCCCTTCGAGGGTGCAGGACAATCCGTTCCTCATGGCGACGGATTACATGTCTACGCTTCAAGCCATGCCGGAACCGCTGCGTTCCCAGATGTTGGAAGGTGATTTCCAAGCAGGAGTCGGAGATGACCCTTGGCAAGTTATACCAACAGACTGGGTTGAGCAGGCAATGGACAGATGGACGCCAGATTACAGGGCGGAAATGGATTCCATGGGTGTCGACGTAGCTAGAGGCGGAACGGACCACACGGTAATAGCCGCAAGGCATGGTGGATGGTATGCAGAACCCATCAAGGTGCCTGGAGCCGCTACACCGAATGGTCAAACGGGCGCTGCGCTGGTGATCCAGCATAGGCGCGATCAGGCTCCCGTCCATGTCGATGTTATCGGTGTGGGCGGGTCAGTCTATGATCACCTCGAAGAGAACGGCATACAATGCGTGCCCGTCAATGTGGCCAAGAAGTCACATGCCAGGGCGGAGTATGGCGGGATGGGCTTCCGAAACTTGCGTGCAGAGATGTACTGGCAGATGCGGGAGGCGCTGGACCCAAGATCCAAGTCGCTGATAGCCCTCCCGCCGGACCCGGAGATCAAGGCAGACCTGTGTTCGGCTAGATTTAAGATTGTACCGGCTGGAATTCAGGTGGAAAGCAAGGAAGAGATCAAGAAGCGCATTGGCAGGTCCCCAGACGTAGGGGATGCCATACTCATGGCCCACATGGTCACTGAGAAGCGCCACACCGATGAGGAGCTTGAAGCCTACGGTGTGATTGAACGAGACCAATGCACTGGCTATTGACATGTACAAGAACTGTTTTAAATGTGGCGCAACCAAGCCTATAGCAAGATTCCATCGTCACAAAGGAATGAAGGACGGCAGGCTAAACAAGTGTTCTCAATGCACAGTCAGAGATGTCGCCAGATGGAGAAAAGATAATCCGGGCTGCAGGTCTGTTGAACACGCTAGAGCCCGGAAAAAGAATGGCTGGATGACAGCCGAAGAATATAATCGGGTGCGCAAGGATAGGTCGCAAGGTCGCAGGGCAATCGTGGAAAAGTATAGAGCCAAGCGAAGAGCCAGAACAAAAGATGTGAGCGAGCTAACAGAGTTTGCTTTTGAGGAAGCGCAGGCGTTAGCATCCGAGCGCGAACAGATAACTGGATTTAAGTGGCATGTAGATCATATTGTTCCGCTTCACCACAAAAATGCATGCGGGTTACATGTAGCGGCAAACTTTCAAGTAGTGCCCGCATTGTGGAATATATCAAAAGGCAACCGAAGCATGAGCGAGTATATCTAATGCGAGAGAGTTTGGGCTGGACCAAGAAGCACAAGGAGCCCCAGGCGGAGCTTGTCATGTTTGACCCGTCAGAAGCCACCAATACGGTGCTGATGTCCGTTCTCGAGCGCTATCACACGATTGAAGGTTTTGACAACACCCTGGCGCGGGTGCTAATTGAGCGCAAAAGGCAGCAGGAAGAAAAATGACCCATGGGAAGGGCACCCACCATAAACATAACGATGAGGTTTTATTTCAATGGCTGACACAGTAAGCTCAACCGTCATAGCAGACGGCCCGCGCAACTACAAGGTTAAGTTGACAAACATTTCTGACGGCACTGGGGAAAGTGCTGTTACCAAGGTGGATATCTCCACGCTCGTAGGACCTGATGGCATCAATGCCCCGTCCTACTTTGCTGTCAAGAGCATCGAGTATGATGTGCAGGGCTTTACCTCTGTGCGCCTGTTCTTTGATGCCACTGCAGACGATGAGCTGGCCATTCTTACGGGCCAGGGCTTCTTTGACTATGACGGCGCATTCCTTAACGACCCACAATCCTCTGGAACCACGGGAGACATCAAGCTGACCACTGCTGGCAACGCATCAGGTGCCACTTATGACCTCACCTTGCACTTAATCAAGAAGCAGTAAGTCATGGCCAGGATTCAATCCCAAAGGGTCCGTAAAAGCAGGTCCCGGCACTCAGGCAATAACAGGCCCCAGCCCACATTCCGTGCCGACCTGAATTCCAGCCTCAACCCTGAGTTGGGGCTTACCCCATCCTTCACCCGCGCCACCACAGCCACCTCTGAAGATTCACAAGGCAAGCAAGTCTCTGTGCTGTCCAACGAGCCTAGAATGATTGGCAGCAGGCGGGTGAGGAATCTGATCACTGCGTCTGAGGATATGACGAATGGGGCTTATGGGACGGTTAGCGGGGCGGCAGTGACCTCTGCAACGACAGCCACGTTCGACGGTACGGTCAACGGGCAGGTTTACCAACAGGTCACAATAGTCGATGACGGTTCAGGGGCTGACGGGAGGACGTTTGTATTCACTGCTGATGTGGCCCTCGTTAGCGGCACCGCCTCATCTGATGCCACAATACAGATGGGAATGGAAGGCAGCGCAATAGGGACGCTGACCACTCAGGACATAGGCTCGTCTTTGAGCGCCACGCCTGCAAGATTTGCAGTTACGGCATCCACCGACGCAGCCGGAACGGTTGTAACACCGAAGATAGTTTGCGACGATGCAGTAACCCTCGAAATCACCAAATGGCAACTTGAAGAAGTCACAGGCAACATCACACACGCGCCCTCTGAGTATGTCTCTACGGGTGTTCAGACAGGCGCAACCGAATACTCGCCGCAAGCCGCGCTAGATACAGACGAAACCGGAAGCTGGTCATCTTTTGCTGACACCTTCGAGTTTGATACAGACCACTACCGGATAGCGCGGGTGGATACGGATGGTCGCGCCTTCAGAGCGATGCCGACTGCGCCTACCGTGGGCAAGGATTATGTTTTAGAGGTAGAGGCTGCTGCTGCGTCTGGCACAGAGGTTATCAATGTTGGGCCGACCAACTCGGCGGGAACAGACCAGACGTATCTAACTGCGTACACCGCTACCACCACACGCTCTACATTCCGCGTAACTTTTACAGCAACAGCAGACACAACTCATGTGGCTCTTTGGAATGACGCAGCCAACTCAGATGTTAGTTACTATTCGATCTCAGTCAAAGAAGCCGACCACGGCCTCAATCGAGATGGGGTCAAGGCTTTCAATTATCACAATGGTAATACCGTAGCCTCTACAGGCGTAGTCACAGAGGCCACAGGGCCAGCGATTAACTCATCAACGAGCCAGTGGGTAGAGTTGGATGGGACTTCGGGGTGCTATGTCAGCACGCCTGATAATGCTGCGAATAGTGTTACGGGTGATATAACCATAATTGGGTGGCTTGCACTAGAGGACTGGACGCCAAGCAGCAATAACGCAATAGTAGCCAAGTTTGAGGCAGACCCAGATAACAGCTATCAGTTCAGAGTGGAATCTGGTGGGGCGTTGGGCATTTATTGGTCAGCAGACGGAACCAATACGATTGGACAGGTGTCCACGCAAGGGACAGGCTTTGGCGATAGAACAGGGCATTGGGTTCGTGCAACCCTTGACGTTGACAACGGCTCAGGCAGTCACATCGTTACGTTTTATGTGTCTGATGATCCTATTAACTCAAGTCCGTCAAATATCACATGGACTCAGTTAGGGGAGACTGTAGTTGTTGGCGGGACAACATCAATCGCAGACACCACGGCCTCCGTCGAAATAGGATCAACGCTATCAGGAACGTCTGATTTGTGCGTAGGCAAAATCTCCCGCGCCCTCGTCATCGCATCCACAGACCCAACTGCTGATCCCGTAGTCGATTTCAATGCGAATGACTATGAGGCAGGAGTGACATGGGAGACTCAGAGCCAGAAGGAGAGTAATGGGGAGTTATGGGATGGTGTTGCCGATACCGTCCAGTCAGGATGGACTGATAACGGAGATGGAACATTCACATGCGACGGCACAAATTCTGCCCAAGTACAGTTTGATCTTGATTCGGGCAGTATAAAAAACGGCAAAAACTGCGCGGTAGAGTTCACTGTCTCTAACTATTCTTCTGGCACTTTCCAGTTCTATATTTATGGATCGGCTTTGGCGGGTGTAAGTTCCAACATTACCGCTAATGGCGACTACAGGATAATCCTCACTCCAGACACCGGAACAGCGTTAAGTGATCGGATTATGCTTTTTAGCGCGGCCAGTTTTGATGGCACAGTTTCTGGAATCTCAGTCATAGAACTCCCCGACCTCTGGACGCTCAACGGCACAGCCAAAGCCTTCTCGCCACTGGCGAAGTGGGGGGATTTTCCGGGGTCGAGTGGGGATTACTTTAG